>ENA-ORSF01000004-ORSF01000004.1-human-gut-metagenome-genome-assembly--contig:-NODE-4-length-180682-cov-11.3573_pt1 | contig 180682 bp, 143 predicted proteins | sample MGYA00242188_ERZ509155 | MGnify/ENA primary metagenome ERZ509155 (study PRJEB26280, sample SAMEA2338656) | human gut metagenome | biome: human gut; feature: human-associated habitat; material: faeces...
GCGCAAAGGTAGGTTTGTGAATAATGTGCGTCAAGGCGGAAAATAGTATGGTTACTCAAACAAACGCACGTTTTTCAGTTCTGTTACACATATCGTTTATAAATTCTGTTCCTGTCCATCTTATGTCAGCTTTATTTCCTTGCAAGCTCAAGAAATTCCACCCAATGTACCGAACAAGCATAAGGCTTTGAAATGTTTTACCACCCATCTACAGTCAGAAAAATAGCCAGCCCGAATGTTTACCCACAGCTTCTTTCTGATTTCAAGTTACCATGAGCATCTGTTATAATTCCTGCTATTTTATTCCGTTAAACAAGACTCATAACAGGCATACCCCCAAAAAACAACCGGACACATTAAATATGTCCGATTGTTTTAACCTACATGTTAATTACAAAGCATTATTTTGAATGCAATTCCCAATAGTCATCTCGCGTAATACCTCGTTCCATACACAAATGTTCCACTAAAATCAGGGCCTTCTTAAATTTCTTATAGAACGTATTGTAAGGTATTCCTTGCATCTTAGCTATCTGAGTCAAATGAATACCCTGCTGATAATGCAATAACAACATATCACGCTGCTCATTTTCCAACGTATTAACCACCTCCCATAATATTCTATATACTTTTTCCCGATACAGACTTTTACCTGCAGAAGAAGCCGTAGAAGGAATATACTCAAGCTTAATATCAGAAATGAATGGCCTTCTAGATTTTGCACGCAACCAACTTACAATGTAATTATTAACAACTGTGTGTAACCAATACTCAAACTTTCCTTCTTCGGTATACACCATCTTTGAAAGTTTTTCATACACATGAATGATAATTTCTTCCATTAACTCTTCACGCTCTGCTTCATTCGAAACTGCCGCTACTACTTTGGCCCGAATATACGGACCATATTTTTTAATGATTCCTAACATACAATCATCCAATTCTTTTTGTTGTAATAACGACTGAAATACTTTTTCTTTCCATATTTAAACTTGTTTTTATAAAAAAATTATTAGAATTCCATCAGACAGCGCCTTATACACATCATTGAATTTAGCTTTGCCAAAGAGATCTCCTGTCTGCAAATAAAAACTCCAAACGTATGTAAAACTGTTTAAATCATCGGAAATCTCTTATAACCAGTATGATTCAACTGTCTCAAAGAACTATTTTAATGGACAATCATAAATAATAATTGAGGGAAAAACATAAGGAAATTTATTTCATTATCCTGTGATAACAATTCACACTTCCAGAACTCATCAAAGCCTATAATTAGGATTTACGCTAGAAACAACGTAATCACTATCATTCAACATCAAACAAAACTTTCCAAACAAAAGATTGGATTTTCCCAATGCCTAAAAAATGTAGCGTATACAGAAAAAAAATAATTGAAGAAATTCCTATTTCATTTCGACAAAATGTCATCAAAAAATTTCGGTTAACGCCAATATGTTTTTCACCAGAAAACATTTATATTGTTTCTATTGGCGTAAATATACTAATTTTTAGCAAGATAACAAGGATTCTTGGTTAAAAATACATTTTCACAAAGATTATTTTTACAAAAGATCCCTAACATATAGACATAAAAAAAGGAGTACCGCTGTACTCCAACCTTTGTTAACCTTAAATCTAATACTATGAAAAACACGATGTAAAGGTACGGAATACTGGGAAATATGCAAGCGTTCAGGTTTAAAAAGCATGTTTTATAACATAGATTAAGAATTTAAGTCCATCTGATAAATTTGTTAACAATATTTTTTCTCTTTTCCCCCAAAAAAAGAGTCCGTCACTACCCTGACAGACTCTTCTTCTTTATTTCACAATTTTATTTTCCAACAAACTATAATCCAAGCTTAGCTGATATCTCCAGCATTCGGCGGATCGGCCGGATTGCTTTTTCTGCAATAGAAGCTTCTACCTGTACTTCCGGCCATTCATATTTCAAGGTATTATACAATTTTTCAAGCGTATTCAAACGCATAAAATTGCATTCATTGCAAGCACATGTACTATCTTCCGGAGGAGCAGGAATAAAATTCTTTTCCGGACATTTGTTACGCATCTCATACAGAATACCGCTTTCTGTAGCTACAATAAAGTTTTTCTTGTCGCTGTTCATTGCATATTTCAATAATCCGGCTGTAGAACCAACTTTATCAGCCAGTTTTGCTACGGCTCCTTTACATTCCGGATGTACCAACACTGCTGCGTCGGGATACTGTTTCTTCAGTTCGATAATTTTTTCTACAGAAAAACGTTCATGTACGTGGCAGGCACCGTCCCAAAGCAACATGTTGCGTCCTGTAATGGAGTTAATATAGTTTCCCAGATTCTTATCCGGACCAAAAATAATTTTTTCATCGGCCGGAAAACTTTCCACAATCTGTTTTGCATTGGTTGAAGTTACTACAACATCGGTAACTGCCTTGACAGCCGCACTGGTATTGACGTAAGAAATAACGGTATAACCCGGATGTTCCTTTACAAACTGAGCAAATGTATCGGCAGGACAACTGTCGGCCAACGAACACCCTGCATTCAGATCCGGAATCAATACTTTTTTGTCTGGGCATAAAATCTTTGCTGTTTCACCCATAAAATGTACTCCACACATCACAATGATGTCGGCATCTGTCTTAGCGGCCCATTGAGCCAAGGCCAAACTATCTCCGATAAAATCGGCTATTTCCTGGATTTCGTCGGCCTGGTAGAAATGCCCCAAAATAACGGCATTCTTCTCTTTACATAAACGTTTGATTTCAGTTTTCAAGTCAACAGACTTGTCTACGGGTTCATCAACATACCCTTTTTTAACCCATTCTTCTTGATTCATATTATTTTATATTTTTTCTTTCTCAAAAAAGAATTTATGATATTAATAATGGTCGGTTAATATTGTTAGTAAAAAATAAGTGTTTTCTTTGGTCTTTTAGTTATGAATAGTGTTCGATAGAATATTAATAACTCATCAACATGCTTTTTGCTTGATATAACATGTTTTACTATCCTTTTTAACAAAATGTTGATAATACGCAAAGTTAACAACTTTCTGGCTATGGATTGTCATTTTGTGGCTAAAAATATGTTCAAATAAAGAAAGTAAATTTTGGATATTTTTTTTGGTTTGTTGATTTTGAAGTGATTATAGGCTTTTCCTTGGAATATGCAAATATAAGTTATGATTTTCTTTTCCTGTATTGTTTACACCTTTTCCACTGTTTTCAACAAGGTTATGAAGATAGTTCTTATCTTTGTACACACATAAAATAAGCAGATATGTCAGAACTGAAAAAATTAAAAATAACAGAAATGAATCGCCTGACGGTGGAGGAGTTCAAGGAGGCAGACAAACTTCCATTAGTCGTTGTTTTAGATGAAGTACGCAGCTTGCACAATATCGGAGCTGTTTTTCGTACGTCGGATGCTTTTCTGGTGAATCGAATCTATTTGTGTGGAATAACGGCCACTCCTCCGCACCCGGAAATGCATAAAACAGCATTGGGAGCAGAATATACTGTAGATTGGAAATATATGAAACGTACGCAAGATGCAGTACAGGAGCTTCATAAAGAAGGGTATACTATACTGGCTATCGAGCAATGTAAAGGAAGTACATTATTGGACAATCTGTCATTGGAGAAAAATAAAAAGTATGCTATTATCATGGGAAATGAAGTGAAAGGCGTACAGCAGGAAGTGGTTGATTTGTGTGACGGTTGCATTGAAATACCGCAGTATGGAACCAAGCATTCTTTGAATGTATCGGTTACGGCCGGTATTGTTTTATGGGAGTTTGCCAATAAGCTGATGAAATTCCGTCTGGAGTAATCATACAGATTTTCCGTACCTTCTGTAAAGAGAAGTTGTACGGAAAATATTTCTGTTAATAACCTCTTGATAACTTGTTAATTTATTTATATACAGTGAATTAAATCCATTATAACTGGCCATTTTCCACGAGTGTAATTACTCTTTCCACCATTTTGTCATCCTTATCCGGATCGTATTCTTTTTTCAGGCTGGCACCGAAAAGTGCGGCAAAAGTCTGGTAAAATCCTGCTTTAAAAGGTCCCATAAAGGCCTTTACCAGTTGATAGGAAGACTGGTTGCATTCGCGGTTTACCAGCTTTATCAAAAGTTTTCCTTGAGCGAAGGTAAGTTTTTTCATTCGGGGAGTGTATTGTTGCTTCAATCCTTTTTCAACGGCTTTAATGTGTTTGTCACGTGCTTTTTCGTTGGGAAGTTTTTCCAGGTATTCGTATGTTTCGATTACCGCATTCCGGATTTCTTTTGCTATTGGAAGTGTTTTCTTCACATCCCTTACCAGTTTCCAATAATATCTTTCCTGTTTCTTGTTTTTAAATTTCAGTGGAGGGTAAATATAAATGTTCTTTAGCGTTATACAAGGTATGGTGTCACCTTGATAAACGCATACAGGAACTTTGTAGCCGCCATGGACTACGATTTTCTGTTGAGCTGTAGCCGTAGAAACAGCCATGAAGGTGAACAGTAAGACTGTGAATATGTAAGAATAACGCTTCATGCCTGCAAAAGTAGGAATAATAATGAAGCCGTCTACTCTTTGATATAAAATATTAACGTATTTATTCGTTGTTGATAACCTGTTTGGCAATATGTTGAAAAGTATATTAATAAGTTGTGTATTAATCAGTTGCTTATCCGTCTCTATGCAGGCTCAGTCAGAATGGATGGAATGGAGTGAACAAATATCTTCGGATGAAGAAATGGCAGACTGGACGTTGAAATACGAAGAGCTTCAGGAACTGGCTGAACATCCTCTGAATCTGAATGCGGCCACACGTGAGCAACTGGAACAGTTTCCATTCTTGTCGGATCAGCTGATTGAAAATATTCTGTATTATTTATACAAATACGGTTCCATGCTTACTATTAATGAATTGTGGGGAGTGGAAGGGATGGATTGGCGTACGAGGCATTATCTTCAGAAATTTGTGTATGTAGGCGAAGTTACGGAAGAAAAGAAAATTAACTGGCGGAAAATATGGACAAGAAATAAACAGGAAGTCATTACCCGTGCAGGTATATCCTTAAATCAAAAAGCCGGTTATGCTGATTATGATCAGGAGACTCTTGATAAATATCCGAACCGGAAATATCTGGGGAATTCTTTTTATCACAATATCCGTTATCGTTTTAGTTATGCCAATCGTTTGTTTCTTAGTTTTTCGGCCGAAAAAGATGCCGGTGAACCTTTCTTTCGGGGAGTAAACCGGAAAGGATACGATTCCTACGCTGTTTCGTTTCTTTTGCAGAATATGGGGCGGTTGAAAACTTGTGTATTGGGAAATTATCGGGCTAATTTTGGATATGGATTAGTTTTGAATACAGGGGCGGGTATGGGAATTGGCACATCGGTATCTGCTTTTGGGAGGATGGGAAATGGACTGACTAAATATACATCGGTAGCCGAAACCGGTTATCTACGTGGCACTGGGTTTACATGGCAGTGGAACAAACGGTGGAATGCTTCTTGTTTCTATTCATTTCGCAAGCTTGATGCATCTGTTGATAACCATGAAATACGGTCGTTTAAAACTGATGGCATGCATCGGTTACCAAAGGATCTGGAAAAGAAAAATACTGTTTCCAATCATCTGGTTGGAAGTAATTTATCGTATAATGGAAAATATCTGGAAGTTGGATTAACGGCTGTTTATAATTGTTTTAACAAGTTGTTGAATCCTGTTGAAAAACTGTATAACCGTTTTGAGCCTAGAGGAAGGAACTTTCTGAATCTGGGCGTATTTTACAAGCTTTATTTTAACAGTAAATGGATGTTGGCTGGTGAGACGGCAATTGATAAACAGGGAAGTGTAGCGACATTAAATTCCATTCGTTATTCACCGTCTGTGAATACTACGTGGTTACTTATCAACAGGTATTATGACAAACGTTATCATTCACTGATGAGTAATGCCTGGGGTGAGAATTCGAAGGTCAGTAATGAAGCAGGTATTTGTATAGGATTGGAAACAAAGTTCTTACAACAGATTAATTTATCTGCTTACGGAGATTTCTTTTATTTTCCCTGGTATCGTTATCTGGTAGATCGTCGTAAAACGATGGGAGTAGCCGGAAATGTTCAGCTAAGTTATTCACCGGTTCATTCACTGAATATGTTAATAAAGTACAGCGTTAAAAACAAGGCGAAGAATCATACACTGGCCGATGAAAGCAAATACGTACTTCCTTATATCCGTCAGCGTCTTCATGCTCGGATTGCTTATGCTCCTTGTACCTTTCTGACCACTAAAACGACGGCAGAATATGTGCGTACGTGTTATGGTGGAAAGGAAGGGAAAAACGGGTTTGCGATAGGAGAGACTGTCAAGTTTTCATCTGAAAAATTTCCGTTGCAAGGGAATATCAGTGGAGTGTGGTTCCGTACGGACAATTATGATTCACGGATTTATTTGTACGAACCGGGATTACTTTATACTTTTCCGATGAATTCGCTGGAAGGAAAAGGATACAGGATGGCGGTCAATCTGCGTTATGATGGTGGAAAACGCTGGATGCTACAGGTGAAATGGGGATGTACTCATTATACGGACCGTAGGCGTATCAGTTCCGGCACCGAAGAAATAGCCGGCAATAATAAAGCGGATCTTCAGTTGCAGCTTCGGGTAAAATGGTAAAGAAATGAACAGGATACTGACAGTTTTTATATCTTTGTGGTGATTATTCTTTAATGGATTATTTATGGCAACAGTTATTTATCCTTCTCCTATTTTTGGTCCGATACATAGTCGTCGGCTGGGAGTTTCGCTAGGTATTAATCTACTTCCTGCAGACGGAAAATTCTGCACATTTGATTGCATTTATTGCGAATGCGGTTATAATAAAGATCATCGTCCTCATTGCAAGCTTCCTTCCCGGGAAGAGGTCTGCAAGGCATTGGAAGCAAAGCTGAAAGATATGCGTGAGAATGGTCCGAAGCCGGATGTACTGACATTTGCCGGTAACGGTGAGCCTACTTCTCATCCTGATTTTGCCGGTATCATTGAAGATACGTTGAAGTTGCGTGACAAGTATTTTCCGGATGCGCGGGTCAGTGTCTTGAGTAATGCCACCTTTATTCACAAGCCCGATGTATTTGCTGCCTTGAATAAAGTGGATAATAACATTTTGAAACTGGATACGGTAGACAGTGATTATATCCGACGAGTAGATTGTCCTACAGGACATTATGATGTCAAGCAGATTATTGAAGGTATGAAAGCATTTCGTGGCAATCTGATCATTCAGAGTATGTTCCTCAAAGGAATGACGGAAGAGGGGACGGATGTAGACAATACGTCCGACCGTTATGTCCTGCCGTGGCTGGAGGCCGTAAAGGAGATAGCTCCCCGTCAGGTGATGGTTTATACCATTGACAGGGAAACTCCCGATCATGCTCTTCAAAAGGCTACTCATGAAGAATTAGACCGTATTGTTTCTTTGTTGGAAAAAGCCGGTATACAAGCGAGTGCCTCTTATTAAAAAAGAAAAGCGATGAAAATATAAAAGTCCGTTTCTGTGGATGCTCGCGGAAACGGACTTTTTTCAGTCTGTTTAAACGGAATTTAATCCTGAGTCAGGGTTACGATTTCCCGTCTGGCTACTTCCAGCGCTTCGTTAATGTTGCTACAGATGTTTTCCTTACCCAGCAATTCGTAGAAACCTGATTTTTCAAGTACCTGATGAACCTGTGGATTTACTCCTGAGAGAATGATGTGAATATTTTCCTTTTGGCTCATTTCACACAAGGTTGTCAGGTTATGAATTCCCGTAGAATCGATGAAAGGAACTTTTCGCATACGGATGATACGGATTTTCGGCCGGTCGCCCAGGCTGGCCATGATTTCCTCAAACTTGGTTGCGATACCAAAGAAATACGGGCCGTTGATTTCGTATACTTCCACTCCGTTAGGAACAATCAGATGTTCTTCATGTACTTCCAGATCGGATTCTTTGTTCGGATCTATTTCATCGGTAATGACAGAAATCTGGGTTGTTTCCATGACGCGTTTCATAAAGAGTACGCAGGCGATGACCAGTCCTACTTCGATGGCTACGGTCAGGTCGAAAATAACGGTCAGAAAGAAAGTGATCAGAAGTACGACTACGTCGGCTTTCGGATTTTTCAGCAATCCTTTGAATACACGCCATCCGCTCATGTTATAGGATACAATCACCAGTACTCCGGCCAGACAAGCCATCGGGATATACTGGGCCAGTGGCATGAGGAATAACAAAATCAGCAGCAGGATGATGGCGTGTATGATACCTGCGATAGGAGACCGTCCGCCGTTATTGATGTTTGTCATGGTACGCGCGATGGCGCCGGTAGCCGGTATTCCTCCGAAAATGGGAGAAACGAAATTGGCAATACCCTGGGCTACCAGTTCGGTATTGGAATCGTGCCGGTCGCCGATGACACCGTCGGCTACGGTGGCAGATAATAAGGATTCGATGGCTCCCAGTACGGCAATGGTGATGGCTACAGGAAATAAATTCTTGATAGCTTCCCAGTCAAGTGCAGGTACTGCCGCATCCGGTAGCTGGGCTTTAATGCTGAAACGGTCGCCGATGGTATCGATACAGGTAATTCCTCCGTATAATTTCAGAAAATAAACACCTACGGTTACCAGAATGATGGCCACCAATGATCCGGGAATCTTTTTGGAAAACTTGGGAGTAATTGCGATAATGAAGATACTGATCAGGCTGACCAGAAAGTTCCACCAGTTGATGCTGTCGAAATGCCGGAAATAGATCATCCATTTGCCGATAAAGTCGCCGGGTACCTTTTCTCCCTGGAAATCGAGTCCGAAAACGTCAGCAATCTGTGTGGTAAAAATGGTGACGGCAATACCGCTGGTAAACCCGATGATGATGGGATAGGGGATGAACTTGATGATGGTTCCCAGCTTGAATATTCCTAATAGAATAAGTAAAATGCCGGCCATCATGGTAGCTACCATCAGTCCGTCTATTCCGTATTGCTGGATAATTCCATAGATAATAACGATAAAAGCACCGGTAGGCCCGCCTATCTGTACCTTGCTTCCTCCTAAAAGTGAAATGATAAAACCGGCTACGATGGCGGTAATGATACCCTTTTCCGGGCTTACTCCCGAGGCAATACCAAATGCGATAGCCAAAGGCAATGCCACAATACCTACAATGATTCCTGCCATTATATCGGTTGTCAGGTCTGCTTTCGTGTAGTTTTTTAATGTACTGAATAGTTTGGGTTTAAAGTCGAATCCTTTCATATTGAAATTTGTTATAAAGTATAAAAATGCTGCAAAAATATGAAATTAATACAACAAAAAGCAGATTCTATATGTTTTATTTTTTAATATAAAGGGATACATGTAAGTTTTGGCTTAATTATTGTTAAATAAAAATTGTAATCATTTCAAATTTGAATAAAATTACATACCTTTGTAACACCTCAAAGGAAACTAAGTATAATCACTAATAACTAATTATTATGGAAAAAAGCATTAAAGGAACGAGAACAGAAAAGAATTTGGCAACTTCATTTGCTGGTGAATCACAGGCAAGAATGCGTTACACTTACTTTGCAAGTGCTGCAAAGAAAGAAGGTTTCGAACAGATCTCGGCTATCTTTACCGAAACGGCTGATCAGGAAAAGGAACATGCCAAGCGTATGTTCAAATGGCTGGAAGGTGGTAAAGTGGAAATCAATGCAAGTTTTCCGGCCGGTGTTATCGGTTCTACCATCGAAAATCTGAAGGCTGCAGCCGCAGGCGAAAATGAAGAGTGGAGCATGGATTATCCGAAATTTGCCGATATTGCCGATGAAGAAGGCTTCCCGGCCATTGCCAAGATGTATCGTGAAATTGCGGTAGCCGAAAAGGGACACGAAGAAAGATACCTGGCATTGGCCAAGAACATTGAAGATGATAAGGTGTTCAAGAAAGATGTAGAAGTAGTATGGCAGTGTCGTAATTGCGGTTACCTGTTTGTAGGTAAGGAAGCTCCTGAAACTTGTCCGGCCTGTCTGCATCCTCAAGCTTATTTTGAAGTGAAGAAAACAAATTTCTAATGTATAAGAGGGTTCTGACTACATAAATAAAATTGATTATTGGATAGAAAGGTCTGGTCCGGTTTTTACGGGTCAGGCCTTTTTTTCGATGAAAATGTATAATTTAGAACGGATCAAAATACCTAATTTGAGGTATTGTATTGTCTATCAGAATTTCAGAACTTTGTCATACAAAAAAATAAAGAGTTAACATAAAAAAGAAGAAGTATGAAAATCAAATCAATTATAGGGCGTGAAATCCTTGATTCACGCGGTAATCCTACCGTAGAAGTGGAAGTGAAGTTGGAATCGGGTATCGTCGGACGTGCGTCTGTGCCGTCGGGTGCTTCTACCGGTGAACATGAAGCATTGGAACTTCGTGACAAAGACGCTGGCCGTTACGGTGGAAAAGGAGTGTTGAAAGCGGTTGAAAACGTCAATAAAGTCATTGCACCTGCCTTGGCAGGCTGGTCGGTACTGGAGCAGCGTGCCATCGATAAGAAAATGCTGGAACTGGACGGTACCCAAACAAAATCGAACCTGGGAGCCAATACCATCCTGGGTGTGTCTCTGGCGGTAGCCAAAGCGGCGGCCAATTACCTGAATATTCCGTTATACCGGTACATCGGCGGAGTGAATACGTATGTCCTGCCGGTTCCGATGATGAACATTATCAACGGCGGTTCTCATAGTGACGCTCCGATCGCTTTTCAGGAATTTATGATTCGTCCGGTAGGAGCTCCTTCCTTCCGCGAAGGTTTGCGTATGGGAGCCGAAGTCTTCCATGCCTTGAAGAAAGTATTGCACGACCGTGGATTGAGTACGGCGGTAGGCGATGAAGGTGGATTTGCTCCGGCTTTGAACGGAACCGAAGATGCCTTGGAATCTATCCTGGCGGCTATTCGGAAAGCCGGATATGAACCCGGAAAGGATGTGATGATCGGTATGGATTGCGCTTCTTCGGAATTCTACAAGGACGGTATATACGATTATACCGTTTTTGAAGGAGAGAAAGGGAAGAAGCGCACTTCGGAGGAACAGATTGCCTATCTGGAGGAATTGATTAATAAATATCCGATTGATTCCATCGAAGACGGTATGAGTGAAAACGATTGGGAAGGATGGAAGCAGCTGACCGCCCGTATCGGCGACCGTTGCCAGTTGGTAGGCGATGACTTGTTTGTTACCAATGTAGAGTTTCTGTCGAAAGGTATCGCTACCGGTTGTGCTAATTCCATTCTGATTAAAGTGAATCAGATTGGTTCGTTGAGTGAAACGCTCGATGCCATCGAGATGGCCCATCGCCACGGTTATACTACGGTTACTTCCCACCGTTCGGGCGAGACGGAAGACGCTACCATTGCCGATATTGCGGTAGCTACCAATAGCGGTCAGATTAAGACCGGTTCGTTGAGCCGTTCGGACCGCATGGCGAAATACAACCAGTTGCTTCGTATCGAAGAAGAGCTGGGTGACTTGGCTGTATACGGTTACAAACGTATCAAATCATAATTTGCTGTAGTTAGGAGAAGGTATGAAACCGTAATCGGCTTCATACCTTTACTCCTTAAATAAAATAAGGTGTAGGCAGATGGATGAAAATGGACCGATAATCTGACTCAAAAAAATATGAAATCTGAACTTGTTGGAAATAAGTATGTTAGTAACTAAAATAAATAAAATCTGAAAATTTCTTCTCTAAACGTTTGCAGGTTTCAGAAAAATGCCTACCTTTGCAACCGCAATCGAGAGAGAAAGCAACGAAACAAAAACTTAATGGTGCGTTAGTTCAGTTGGTTAGAATACATGCCTGTCACGCATGGGGTCACGGGTTCGAGTCCCGTACGCACCGCTTAAAAAGCAATAGGAGCTCTGATTCTTAACGGAATCGGAGCTTTTTTATTTTCGGGCGGAAGCAGAATCCGGTGGTTTTATGAAACAATTCAGAAGAGAAAAGCTCCTCTCCTGATGCAGGCTTATGTTTTGTTTTTACTTTCTTTTTGCTTCTATTCTATCGTTTTTTCTTACCTGAGTATGTTAGGACTCGGACAATCTGGCTTTGTTTCTGCATAAGAAAACGGATGAATATCCGGTTTTCTGTCTATATATGCGTAAAATATGCATTTCAGATGCGTTTTAAAATGGAAAAACATGAGCAGAAAAAATTTTTTTAACCGCATAAGCAGGTCGATCTTCCTAGGAAAGTGGAAGAAAACTCCCAGATGTTTTAAAATTTCTCTGAAAAAGGTCGGTTTCGGTCGGGAAATTATACGGATTGGATCTTGGAGATGAAGGAAATATGTTTGGCAAAAAGAAACGTTAGAGTCTGAAATAGAAGAATATTGACTGTGTTCTTATTGGGATATGTTTCAATATGTATAAAATATATTGTTCCCTATGGATAAAAGATTGTATTAGAATGTCTGAGGTTCTTATTCTGCTGAAGAAATCGTATCAAGCACCGAACCGGACGATTCTCAGCTCTTGTAATTATCAGAATGTCAACGGTTGACAAAATGTTTAGGGTAACATACGGAAGCTGTTTCTGTTTAAGGAAGCCGGGAAAACGGAACCGTAAAAAGTGGTAAACAAATCCCTTACCTTCGCCGGACGGAAAGATAAGGGATTAAAGAGTGTAGAGGACTGGTTTATTCGTTGACCCACACATGCTGGATTTCCACGATGTACATCTTGTGGAAATTGCCGTGGCCTTCGCCGTACCATTTGTCTATGAGCGAAGCATCCAGAAATTGTTCCGGCTTGATCATGTCGGCATACAGTTTTCTGCATTCCAGAGTCAGGCGTGCCTGTTCGTAGGTGATGTTTCCATCCGGTGTAATCTGTGGCTTCAGCCCCGTAGCAGCTATCTTGTCGATATTCCGACCCGATTGGAAACCGCATACCTTGTGTATATCTTTGTGTTCTTCGTCCAGGAAAGAAAGAGTCAGGGTTTCTCCTTGTTCGATGAATTCGTACGTATAGCGTTCCGGACGGATAAAGAGGAAAGCGACGGGTTTTCCCCACAAGATACCGGTACCTCCCCAGCTGGCGGTCATCGTATTGAATTTTTGAGGTGTGCCGGCAGTTACCAGCATCCATTCCTTGCCGATGGCATGGAACATATTGTCTTTTAATTCAGAAACGGTCAGTTCTTTCATACAAATCTGTTTTTAGCATTAATTTTCCGACGAAAATACATAAAATTGGCCGATTACGGTGGTCGATTTTTATCTTTTATCACCGATTTCCGTAAAAATAGGAGATGGACAACCTGAAAAATCGTTTTCTTGTTCTCTCTTTTTGACGTATCTTTGTAGCCGTTTGAATGATAATTAAAGAAAGGAAAGACTGTGGCAAAGGATAATGAAGTCGTACTGACTCCCATGATGAAGCAATTCTTCGATTTGAAAGCGAAGCATCCGGATGCGATTATGCTCTTCAGATGCGGTGACTTTTATGAAACCTATTCGGAAGATGCCGTGGCGGCATCCGAGATTCTGGGAATTACCCTGACCAAACGGGCCAACGGACAGGCAAAGAGTGTAGAGATGGCTGGATTTCCTCACCATGCCCTCGATACGTATCTGCCCAAACTGATCCGGGCCGGACGGCGTGTGGCCATCTGCGACCAGTTGGAAGATCCGAAACTGGCCAAGAAACTGGTAAAACGGGGAATTACGGAATTGGTTACTCCGGGAGTTGCCATTAATGACAATGTACTTTCTTATAAAGAGAATAATTTTCTGGCAGCCGTTCATTTTGCGAAAAACGTGTGCGGTATTGCTTTCCTGGATATTTCCACCGGTGAGTTCATGACGGCCGAAGGAGCTCCCGAGTACATCGACAAACTGCTGAATAACTTCGGTCCGAAAGAAGTATTGTTCGAACGGGGGAAACGGGGCATGTTCGAAGGAAATTTCGGGAACAAGTTCTTTACCTTCGAGCTGGACGACTGGGTTTTCAATGAAACTTCCGCCCGCGAGAAACTGTTGAAACATTTCGGTACACACTCCTTGAAAGGATTCGGAGTGGAACACTTGCACAATGGTATCATTGCTTCCGGAGCCATTCTGCAATATCTTGATATGACACAACATTACCAGACAGGCCACATCAAGGCGCTGGCACGCCTGGAAGAAGACCGCTATGTGCGTCTGGACAAGTTTACGGTACGGAGTCTGGAGTTGCTGGGCAGCATGAACGAAGGAGGAACGAGTCTGCTGGATATTATTGACCATACCATCAGTCCGATGGGAGCCCGTCTGCTGAAACGCTGGATGGTCTTCCCGCTTAAGGATGTAAAGCCCATCAACGAACGGCTGGATGTAGTGGAATTCTTTTTCCGCGAGCCGGAATTCAAGGATTTCATCGAAGAGAAACTGCACCTGATAGGCGATCTGGAACGTATCATTTCGAAAGCGGTGGTAGGACGTATCTCTCCGCGTGAGGTGGTACAGCTCAAGGTGGCTTTACAGGCTATCGAACCCATCAAGACGGCTTGCCTGCATGCTTCCGACGCAAGCCTGAACCGGATAGGGAACTTACTGAATCCTTGTGAATCCATTCGCGACAAGATAGCCCGCGAGATCAAGAACGATCCGCCGTTGCTTGTCAACAAAGGGGGAGTCATTGCCGACGGGGTAAATGAAGAACTGGACGAACTGCGCCGGATTTCCTATTCCGGAAAGGATTATCTCCTGCAGATTCAGCAGCGTGAAATCGAACAGACGGGTATTCCGAGTCTGAAGATAGCCTACAACAATGTGTTCGGTTATTACATCGAGGTACGTAATGCCCATAAGGACAAGGTACCTGCCGAGTGGATTCGCAAGCAGACGCTGGTGAATGCCGAGCGTTACATTACGCAGGAGCTGAAAGAGTACGAAGAAAAGATATTGGGTGCCGAAGACAAGATTCTGTCACTGGAGACCAAACTATATAACGAGCTGGTTGCTTCGCTGATGGATTATACCGAAGCCATCCAGGTCAATGCCAACCAGATAGCCCAACTGGACTGCCTGCTTTCGTTTGCCAGTGTAGCCAAGGCCAACAAGTACATCCGTCCGGTGATAGCCGACGACGACGTGCTTGACATCAAGCAGGGACGCCATCCGGTCATCGAGAAACAGCTTCCGCTGGGAGAATCCTATATCGCGAACGATGTGTATCTGGATACGGAAACCCAGCAGATTATCATCATTACCGGACCGAACATGGCCGGTAAATCGGCCTTGCTCCGCCAGACGGCGCTGATTACCCTGATGGCACAGATCGGTTGTTTCGTTCCGGCGGAAAGCGCGCACATCGGGTTGGTGGACAAGATCTTTACCCGTGTAGGGGCAAGTGACAACATTTCGGTGGGTGAGTCTACCTTCATGGTAGAGATGAACGAGGCGGCCGATATTCTGAACAATCTTTCTGCCCGGAGCCTGGTGCTCTTCGATGAATTGGGACGCGGAACTTCTACCTACGACGGTATTTCCATCGCATGGGCCATTGTGGAGTACATTCACGAGCACAAGAAAGCACATGCACGTACGTTGTTTGCCACTCATTATCACGAACTGAACGACATGGAAGCCCAGTTCAAGCGTATCAAGAACTACAACGTATCGGTAAAGGAAGTCGACAACAAGGTGATTTTCCTCCGTAAGTTGGAGCGGGGTGGAAGCGAGCATTCATTTGGTATTCATGTGGCGAAGATGGCGGGTATGCCGAAGACGATTGTGGCACGTGCCAATGAGATTCTTCATCAGCTGGAAGAAGAAAACCGTCAGGAAGGTATCTCTTCGAAGCCGAAACCGGAATCGAAGAAAAAGCAGTCATCATCCGATGGGGTTCAGCTGAGTTTCTTTCAGTTGGACGATCCGGTGTTGTGTCAGATACGTGATGAGATTCTGCACCTGGATGTCAATAATCTTACGCCGATAGAGGCTTTGAATAAATTGAATGAGATCAAGAAAATTGTTCTTGGGAAATAATCATACAAAAAACGGACTGACCTTTTGTTGGGGTCAGCCCGTTTTTTAGCGAAGAAAAATTTATTTATTGGTATTCTGAGGGTGCGGATAATCGATGGTATAATGCAGACCCCGGCTTTCTTTCCGCTCCATGGCCTGACGGGTTATCAAATATCCGACGTTGATCATGTTTCGAAGTTCGCAGATTTCTCTGGAAGCTTTTACACGCTTGAACAGCCGTTCTGTTTCCTCATACAGAATATCCAACCGGTTCCACGCACGAACCAGGCGGAGATTACTCCGGACGATACCTACGTAGGCTTCCATAATCTGATTGACTTCTTTCATGCTTTGGGTAATCAGGATACGTTCCTCGTTTGATATGGTACCTTCTGCATTCCATTCCGGAATGTCTTCGTTGAAGTCGTAACGGTCCAGAACGCTCATGGAGTGTTTGGCAGCTGCATCGGCGTATACCACGGCCTCTATCAGCGAATTGGAAGCCAGGCGGTTTCCTCCGTGCAGGCCTGTGCAGGAACATTCGCCGATGGCATACAGACGTTTAATGCTGGATTGTCCGTCCAGATCTACCTTGATACCTCCACACAGGTAATGGGCGGCCGGTGCTACAGGAATATAGTCTTTGGTGATGTCGATACCCAGGCTCAGGCATTTCTTGTAAATGTTGGGGAAATGTTTCTTGGTCTCTTCCGGATCTTTATGGGTTACATCCAGGTATACATGGTCTTCTCCGCGCAGTTTCATTTCGCTGTCGATGGCTCTTGCTACGATGTCACGTGGCGCAAGTGACAGACGCGGGTCATATTTTTGCATGAATTCTTCGCCGGCCAGATTCTTCAGTACGGCTCCATAACCACGCAGGGCTTCGGTTATCAGGAAGCTTGGGCGGTCGCCCGGATGGTACAAGGCTGTCGGGTGGAACTGGATGAATTCCATGTCTTTTACTACACCTTTTGCCCGATAAACCATGGCGATTCCGTCGCCTGTCGCTACCAGCGGGTTGGTTGTGTGGTTGTATACGGCCTCACAACCGCCTGTAGCCATGACGGTCACTTTGGAAAGGAAAGTATCTACTTCGCCCGTTGCTTCGTTCAGTACGTATGCTCCGTAACATTTGATACCGGGTGTATGGCGGGTGACAATGATTCCCAGATGGTGCTGAGTGATGATTTCTACCGCATAGAAATTGCTGAATACAGTAATGTTGGGATGTTCCTGTACGGCTTTTATCAGGCTGGTTTGAATCTCGGCACCTGTATTGTCTTTGTGGTGGAGAATCCGGAACTCAGAGTGTCCGCCTTCGCGATGCAAATCGAACTCTCCATTTTCCTTTTTGTCGAAGTTTACTCCCCACTTGATTAATTCTTCAATCTGTGCGGGTGCATTTCTGACAACCTTTTCTACGGCAGCCGGATCGCTTATCCAGTCACCGGCTACCATGGTGTCGTGGATGTGTTTCTCAAAGTTGTCTACCTTCAGATTCGTTACAGAAGCAATACCTCCTTGCGCGTAGTATGTATTGGCTTCTTCTAGTCCGGCCTTGCAAATCAGTGCAACCGAACCTTTATGCGCTACCTTCAGCGCAAAGCTCATTCCGGCAATTCCTGAACCGATAACGAGAAAATCGAACTTTCTTATCATAAGATGTATTGTATATATACTACAAAACTACAAAAAAAATATACGACATGATTGATGTTGCTTTCTTTTTTGCAAACTAAAATCGTGTGCTCTTTAAAGAAAATGGATAATTGTTACTTGATTTCCTAAGAATTTATTATAACTTCACGGAAAATATAGTCTGTAAGTTATGGATAGAATCTTTCATCCTCGTATTGGTTGGTGGTACTGGCTGCTGATAGCCGTTACCTCGGTTTTCTTATTTTACTTTTTCTGGGAGCATCATACATTGGTTATGCTGATACTGGCCGTTTGTGTGATTTTTGAAATAGAGATGCTCATTCATACACGGTATGTAATTTCTTCGGACAATTATCTTCGGATAGAGACCGGGCGATTTGTGCGCAATTCCACGATTGACATAAACAGCATCTTGCGTGTTCGTAAAGTTCGTTCGCTGGCTTTCTGGGCTCCGGCTCTTTCATTTGACAGATTGGAGATTGTCTGTGTAAAGAAATCGGGAAAGGGCACTGCTTCGGTGTTGATAGCACCACAAAATCAGGAAGAATTTATCAACTGGCTGTTGAAACGTAACAGTCGTATTCAGGTGGACATTTAATTTATTTTGGAGATTATATATGGTACGTACTTTTAAAATCAAACGCACTCCTCCACGGGTATGGCTAGGAGTTATTATCGTGATCCTTGCATTGATTCTGGTAGCTTGGCAAACAGAAAGTTATTACGGGTTGATTCCGATTATTTTTCCCATTTTATTGTTGATCGATGAACAACTGACCAAAATACAGGTACAGGAAAACGGAGATATATGGTTGAAAAGAGGTTTTAGTGGAAGCGTAAAGGCTTATGGCGTAATACGTATTGTGCGTCACAAGAAAGCTTTTTTCAGAGGACGTATCATGGTATATTATACCAAAGGGTTTATCAGTTTTGACCCTGCCGATGAAGAAGGATTTTTGCGTTATGCCAAAGAGCTGAATCCGCGTGCTATTTTTGCGGAAGAAAATTGAATTTAAATTCCTTGAAATACTTTTTTAACCTGAATAAAAATCTGAATACATGAAATATCAAGTAGCTGTAATTGGCGGTGGACCTGCCGGATATACGGCGGCCGAAATAGCCGGAAAGGCAGGATTAAGCGTAGTCTTGTTTGAAAAGAACAATTTGGGAGGAGTTTGTCTGAATGAGGGATGTATTCCTACCAAAACACTCTTGTATTCGGCAAAAATATACGATTCAGCCAGGATGGCCTCTAAATACGGTGTGCAGACAGCTGGAGCTTCAATAGATTTGCCGAAAGTGATTTCCCGTAAAAATAAAGTCGTTCGTAAGTTGGTGTTAGGCATTAAAGCTCGTCTGACGGCTTGTCATGTAAATATTGTTTCGGGAGAAGCCTATATCATTGATCGTCACACAATCCGTTGCGGAGAAGAGACTTATGAGTGCGAAAAGCTGATTGTGTGTACGGGAAGTGAAACTTTTATACCAGCTGTTACAGGCATAGATAAGGTAAACTATTGGACACATCGAAATGCACTTGATACAAAGGAAATTCCGGAGTCACTGGTGATTGTAGGAGGAGGAGTAATCGGTATGGAGTTTGCTTCTTTTTTCAATAGTCTGGGCGTAAAAGTAACCGTGGTCGAGATGATGGGTGAGATTCTGGGGGGAATGGATCACGAACTGGCCGCTTTGTTGCGTACGGAATACACGAAACGGGGAGTCCGTTTTCTGTTGAGGGCAAAAGTAACAGAAATTTCAGGAACAGACGGACATGTTCTGGTTCAGGTGGAACATCCGGATGGAAACCTTACGGTGGAAGCCGAAAAAATACTGATGAGTGTGGGCCGGCGTCCTGTTACCAGAGGGTTTGGTTTGGAAAATCTGGGATTGGAATGCACGGACCGTAATCTGATTAAGGTAGACGAACATCTGGAAACCTCTGTTCCCGGAGTATATGTATGCGGTGATTTGAATGGAAAATCGTTGCTGGCCCATACGGCGGTGCGTGAAGCGGAAGTGGCTGTACATCATATCGTGGGAAAGACAGATACGATGAGTTATCGTGCCATTCCGGGAGTGGTGTATACCAATCCTGAGTTTTCATCGGTAGGAGCTACCGAAGAATTTCTGCAGATAGCCGGTTTTGCTTATCGTGCCATTCGGTTGCCCATGACATACTCCGGTCGTTTCGTTGCCGAAAACGAAGGTATGAATGGAGTATGTAAGGCTTTGGTAAGCGAGGATGGACATTTGCTGGGAGTTCACATGCTGGGGAATCCTTCTTCGGAACTGATTGTGATGGCCGGTATGATGATTGAGGAACACCGGAAGTACACGGACTGGAAGCAATATGTTTTCCCTCATCCTACCGTAAGCGAGATCTTTAGAGAACTGGAAGAATAGATGAAAGTACGTCTTTTAGGAATAGCGTTTGTCTGCTGGTTGTCTGTAATGGCCGGATCAGCCCAGAACTGGTCTGTCCGGCTGGAAAGCTTTCTGGATCAGTCTGCCTTGCTGAAAACTTCCGAAGCGGGAATTGCCGTGTATAATCTGACGGCCGACAGCCTGGTCTTTCTCCATCAGGCAGATAAATTATACCGTCCGGCCTCTACGGAAAAGGTCATTACGGCCGTAACGGCACTGACCACATTGGGTACTGACTATCCTTTCGTTACCCGTGTGGCTTATACTGGAGAAATTCAGGATAGTGTTTTAAAAGGTGACTTATATGTAATCGGATCATTTGATCCGGTTTTTATGGAAAAAGATTTGGAGAAGTTTTCCGAGGCACTGGCCGATCGGGGAATTCATCGGATAGCCGGGCGGCTGGTCGGAGATGTTTCGCTGATGGATTCGGTCTATTGGGGACCGGGATGGTCGTGGGACGATACTCCCTTTTCTTTCCAGCCGTATCTGTCGCCGCTGATGCTGAACAGGGGGTGTGTGGAAGTAACCGTGCATCCCGCGGCAAAAGGCGTACAAGGGCGTGTGGAGGTTTCTCCGGCTTCTGATTATTATCGGGTTGAAAATCGTTCGGTCAGCCGGACTCCTTCGGCCGGAAAACTCGTCATCACACGCGATTGGCTGAATCAGGGGAATCACATTCAGGTAAGCGGATGCGTTTCTGCCAGACGGAGTCAGGCTTTGAATCTGTATGATTCCAAAGCTTTTTTTCTGGAAACCTTTCGTTATCAGTTAGCCAGACGGGGAATTGCGGTCAATGGTTTGGGATATGAAGAATGTCCTTCCGGTGCCCGTGAACTGGTACGTTGTACGCATCCGATGAAGAATGTGCTGAAAGAAGCCTTGAAAGAGAGTGATAACCTGGCAGCCGAAGCCTTGTTTTATCATGTGGGGAAGCATGTAACGGGAAAGACGCGTTCGTTAAGCAATTCGGACGGTCAGGCAGCCGTGGGTAAAATCATGAAGGATCTGGTAGGAATGGATCCTGAGAATTACAACATAGCCGATGGGAGTGGGGTGTCGCTGTATAATTACGTATCTCCCCGTCTGTTGTTGAGTTATCTCAATTATGCGTACAGAAATCCGTCTGTCTTTCATCCTTTTTATGATTGCCTGCCCATCGCAGGAATTGACGGGACACTGGCCAACCGGATGAAGGGTGGAAGGGCTTACCGGAATGTACGGGCCAAGACGGGTACTGTGACCGGTGTTTCTTCGTTGGCCGGGTACGTGAAAGCCGCCAATGGAGACTGGCTTTCTTTTGTCATTATCAACCAGAATGTACTGAAGGGCAGGCAGGCTCGTCTTTTTCAGGATGAGCTGTGTGAGATTCTGGCAAACTGAGCTTGACTTTATACAATAAATAAAAAACGTCGCGGAAGATTTTGATAAGAGTCTTCTGCGACGTTTTTTATCGGGTATATCAGTCGAATACCCTGAATTCATATCCTTGTGCCAGCAGCCATTCGATGGCGCGTGGTAACGCATATTTCATGTTCTGTTCCGACTTCAGGGAGTCGTGGAAGGTAATGATGGAACCGTTCCGGACATACTTCTTGACTTTCTGGAGCACTTGCGGTCCGTTTAGCCGTTTGCTGTAATCGCGGGTTACCAGATCCCACATGACAATGCGGTATTTGCGTTTCAGTACCCAGTACTGGAGCCAGCGCATGTGTCCGTGAGGTGGACGGAACAGGTCGGTATGCAGATATTCGTTGGCCTTGTCCGTATTGGCCAGGTAGTTCCTGCTCAGAAACTCGAATCCCCGGATATGATTGAACGTATGGTTACCGATGCGGTGTCCCCGTTCTACTACCATCTGATATTCCCGCGGATGCTTCCGGACATTGTCTCCCACCATGAAGAAGGTAGCCTTTATCTGATACTTGTCCAGCAAATCGAGTACCCAGGGAGTAATGTCGGGAATCGGCCCGTCGTCGAAAGTCAGGTAGACCGCTTTGACCTTCTTATCCATTCGCCAGAGAGCGTCCGGATAAAGAAGGCGTATCAGTTGCGGGGGTTGTTCTATAAACATAACATTCTTTTATTGAGCTGAGCCTACATTTGCACGTTTTTCCAACAGCTTGTACAGTTGTTCGAACTTGTTCGTGTAGTGGGTAGCGGAGTCAATCACTTTACCTGTCTTGGCATCTTTTATTTCAGACAAAGTCTTGCATACATCGTCCAGAATGTAGAAATACCGCATGCAGTTGTCGTATGAGTTGGCAAATTGCAGTTCGTTCAGGCTCAGATACCAGGTTACGTATTCCACGGCATTGTTGGCCAGAGCGTTCAGAATCTTTTCGGCTTTCTGGTATTGCCCCAGTTGTATGTAGTCTTCAGCCATTTCTTTCGAGCTGCTCATGATATAATCGTGAGGCACGGTAGTACTTGGAATCACCTTTTCGCAATAGTCGAGTGCTTTCAGCGCCTTGTCCTTCTTGCCTTCCTTGATAAGCTGGGTAGCCAGTTGTACAAAGGTACGCCGATGGGTATCGCACATACGCAGTACGGTTTCGTCCAGATAGATGTCCGGATTGTCAATACCGCCGAATTTGAACTTGTGCATCAGGTTGTCATACATCTTCTCTGAATCGATACGCCGGCCGAGGGCAACGTTGTCAAACGGAGTGATGCGGTAGGCCAGACCTTCCTGCAGGAAGTTGTTGGTCAGGTTCAGGTGGTTGTCCGGTCCTACGGTGATTGCCATATACATCGGTCGTTCCCAGTTGGCATTTGCCAGCATTTCCAGAATCATCAGTTCGCTCTTGTACAATACCGATTTTCCTTTCAGTGAGATGTGCATGTATTCCGGGATGGAATCCGGTGCAAGCATGCCTGAACGTTTGATGGCTTCCTTATCCAGCTTGACGACAATGCTGTCGGTAGGAATCATCTGCAAGCTTGGATCTTTCGGGGCGCGTACCCAGTGTGCCAGGATATTCTTCAGTTCGTACGGGTTGTCACCGAATTCTTTCCTGGCTTCTTCCGGATTCTGCTTGTAGAAGTTCAGTACGGTTTCCATAGCTTCCGGACGGACATAAACGGCTTCGTTATGTCCCGATACGTAGTCGATACGGTCCCACTTGATGGGAACGGACGGAGAGTCGTAAGCCGGGCGTTTCATCTGGTCGATGTACCAGTCTGTCTGCAGATAGCTCAGGTTACATACACGTACATCGGTACGTACGCCTTCTGTATCCTGATTGTACCACAACGGGAAAGTATCATTGTCGCCGTTGGTAAAGAGAATCGGCTTGCCGTTGTCTTGTACGGAGTTCAGGTAATTCTGTCCGAAATCGCGGCAGGTATATCGTCCGCTCCGGTCGTGATCGTCCCATGTCTGGCTCACCATCTGGATAGGAACCAGCAGGCAGACTACACTGGCCAGGATGGCGGCCGGTTTTTCACTGAGCTTTTTGCCGAGGTATTCGCTGATGGCGGCTACTCCCAGTCCGATCCAGATAGCAAAGGCATAGAAAGAACCGGCATAGGCATAGTCTCGTTCACGTGGCTGTCCAGGAGTCTGATTCAGGTAAAGTACGATGGCCAGACCGGTCATGAAGAAGAGGAAGAAAACCACCCAGAATTGCTGGATACCTCTTTCTCCGCGGTAGGCCTGCCAGAAAAGTCCGATAAGTCCCAGTATCAGCGGCAGGCAGTAGAATACGTTGTGTCCCTTGTTGTTTTTCAGTTCGCTGGGCAGGAGGCTCTGATCACCTACCAGGGCTTTATCGATGAACGGAATACCTGTAATCCAGTTGCCGTGTTCGATCTCTCCTCCTTGACCCTGAATATCGTTCTGACGTCCGGCAAAGTTCCACATAAAGTAGCGCCAGTACATGTAGTTCAACTGGTAGATGAAGAAGAACTTGATATTTTCCCATTGGGTAGGCATCTTTACCATGATCATCTCGCCGCACTGGTCGTATGGTACCTGATGTCCTTCGATACCTCCCAGCCAGTCTTCGTAGGCCTGTGCATGCGCATCGCTGTACATACGCGGGAAGAGCATGTTCTGGGCATATTTATATTCTGTCTTGTGACGTACTATTTCGTAGCTGTCCTTTTCATCGGGAGTTTCCTTTTCCTTCCGTTGGTAGACAGGGGCGCCTTCCTCTACTTCGTACATACATCCTCCGTCTACCTGTTTCAGTGCCGGTCTGGAAGAGTAGGCCTGTCCGTAGAAGAGCGGACGGGTACCGTACTGTTCACGTCCCAGGTATTCTCCCAGCGTGAAGATGTCTTCCGGAGAGTTCTGGTCCATCGGCGGATTGGCCGAAGAACGGATAACGATGACGGCATACGAAGAATAGCCTACCAGAATCATCATCATGGCCAGCAGGCTGGTGTTCAGTGTACGGGCACTGACGCGGTATTTCTGTGGAATATTGGCAAACAGATAAACTGCCAGGATAGCCAGTACGATGATACCGATGAAGACGCTGCTCCATCCGTGACCGTAGAACGGAATACCCAGCATGGCTACGCTGGCCAGGAAGGAAATGTTCATGCGTTTGCTGCTCTTTACCGTGTAGCTTTCGTATACACTCCAGATGATGCAGGCAGCCAGCAGTATGAGGTAAACTATCAGACCTGTGTTGAATGAAAATCCTAAATCGTTGACAAACAACAGTTCGAACCAGCCTCCCACTTTAACGATACCCGGAACGATACCGTACAGTACGGCAGCAATCAGTACCATGGAACCGGCCAGGGCTATCAGACTGCCTTTCAGGGTGGCGTTCGGATTTTTCTTGTAATAGTATACCAACACGATGGCCGAGATACACAACAGATTCAACAGGTGGACACCGATAGACAGACCGGTCAGGTAAGCTATCAGGATGAGCCAACGGTCGCTGTGAGGTTCGTTCGCCCGGTTCTCCCATTTCAGGATAAGCCAGAATACCAGGGCTGTAAACAGGCTGGAATAGGCATAGACTTCACCTTCTACGGCACTGAACCAGAACGTGTCACTCCACGTATAAGCCAATGCTCCAACCACTCCGGATCCCATAATGGCAATGAGTTTACCGGTAGTCATCTGCTTGTCATCCGGACAAATCAGTTTTCTGGCCAGGTGAGTGATGCTCCAGAACAGGAACAGGATACAGGCGGCACTCATCAGGGCACTCATGGTATTGACCATGCGGGCTACCTGCGACGGGTCGCTGGCAAACTGACTGAACAAGTTGGCGGTAAGCATAAAGAAAGGTGCGCCGGGCGGGTGGCCGACTTCCAGTTTATAACCGGTGGTAATGAATTCAGGGCAATCCCAGAAGCTGGCGGTCGGTTCGATGGTCATGCAGTACGTAAAGGCTGCAACGACGAAAGTTAACCAACCTACCAGGTTGTTGATCGTGTTGTACTGTTTCATGAACTATTTTTCTCGTTAACGTTAATCGCGGCAAAGATAGTAAACATTTGTCGATCAGAATACCAAAGAACGAATATTCTTGTCAACGCAAGTTAAAAGGCTTGTCAGGTTTCGGTATTTTCTTTAACGGTTCAGCTTTCAATGCTTACCTGAAGGTTTGAAGATATAAAATGCCAGATAAGTCAGAGCTCCACTGGCTAAGGTAGCTAACAAATCATAATAATCAAAAACGCCAAAAGGGATTATTTCATAAAGAAACCATACCATTACACTGTATAGAGTGGCTTTGTATGGGGTATATTTGTTTATTCCCACTACTAGCAGGGTTAAGGATGGAACAGCTACCCAGTTTCCTATAGTATCGGCAAAATGATAGTCATATATATGATTGGTATAAATATATGGCCGATATGTATTGGACAATACTACTCCTAAAATAAAGAAGAACAGAGCACCTAAGATATATGGTATTTTATATTGCTTTTTCATACGCTTATTCAATTTTGACTACAAAAAAAGTAAATAACAAGGTCGGTAAAAGCAATCTTGCCCATTTTTAGTATGATAAGAGTATAAAAGCCTTACTTTAGTGAAATTACCGACCCTCGTGTAACAGGTTGTTGTTCACATCTGTTGTCAGACATTCTGATGATAGGCTTGTGTACCTACCTGACCGGAGGTACGGATTATGAGGATATGCGTAAGTTTGCCTTGGAACGAGGCAGTGAACTCGGCGATATGCTTTCTCTGCCAAACGGTATCCCTTCAACGGACATTTTCAAGCGTGTATTAGACATAAACTATTGAAAAAGCTACTGGAATTTTGATGTGGTTGTCCTGTATATGGGTAAGTACATGATTGGAAATTAATCTGTAAATGAATAGCAGGAATAGAAAGCCAGGATACGGTCTTTCAGCAGATAAGTATATTTGGCCTGTGACTGTTGAGAGAGTGCATCGGCAAGTTTCATCTTGATTTCATTGTATTCAAATACAGTTGATTTCCCGGCTGCATATTTTTCTAAGGCATACCGATGCGCTTCCTGATTGGCTATTACAGCTTTTGTGGTAGAGCGGTATTTCTCGAATGCGGATATCGCATCCGTATAAGCCTGCTCGATGTCCTTGTATAACTGCTTTTTCTCGTTTTCCAATGACAGTTTTGCATTATCCTCATCGATACGTGCCGCTCTCACCTGGTTCCGTGTGGAAAACCGGTCGAACAACGGGATGCTGATGGTGAAGCACAGGCTTTTCTGCATATTGTTGTCAAACTGTCTCCGGAATGTCTCGCCCAGTCCGCTTCCGTTGTTGTAATAATTCGTGTTGATTCCGGCTGCGAATGAAAGGGTCGGATAATATCCGGATTTGGCTATTCGGATGCCTTTCGTCTTGCTCTGCAGAGTATAATATGCCTGACGTATCTGAGGCATACAGGTCAAAGCGGACTGATAGATGTTCACCGGACTCAGTGTGTCGGCGATGGCAATCTCTCCGCCAAGCGAATCGATGTCAAACCTCTCATGCTCCTTCAGTTCCATCAGTTGTGCCAGGTCAAGATAAGCAAGTCGGAGAGAATTTCTCGCTTCGGTAGCGGTAAGTTCGTCATCCGCCAGCTGTGCACGTACATCATAAAGCTGCGATTCGGCAGCCTTCCCGTTCTCGATAAGAAGCTGCGTACAGGTTTCTTGTTCCTTGGTCAGTTGTATCTGTTCCAATGCTATCCGGTAGATTTCCTTGTTCAGAAGAATCTGGAAATAGGCTCCAGCTACGTTCAGCGACAGGTTATTTTCTATCAGTTCCCGATTCGCCTCTGCGGCAAGCAGATCAAATCGGTTCTGCGCAAGGGATGATGTCCGCTTGAATCCGGTAAATATAGGGATTTCCGTAGTTATAGAGAAAGAAGAGTTCTGTATGTTGCTGTTCTCATACGTGTTGTTCTGATTCAGTGAGCGTCCGAACGTGAAGTTCTGCGAGGTACCTGCATTCAGCTCCGGGAGGAAACTGTTTTTTAATGTATTGTTTTGCACTTTCAGGCTCTGAATCCGGTTACTGCTTTGTCTTACCTCAATATTGTGTGTCACTGCATAGTCGATACATTCTGTCAGTGTCCATTTTTTCACTTGCGCTTGTACGCTTCCATGGCAGGCCAATAATCCGGCAAAAGCCAGTATAGATACTAATCCTTTCATATTTCGTCCTTTCTTATTCGTTTTTTTACTCTACAAAAGTAGATAGGCAAAGACAAGGATGATGTTATCGGAAAGTTATCAATAGGTTAAAAACGAATGGCGTACCTAGTACGCCATTCGTTCAACAAGACAATCACTTAATAAGCATTGCTACAATCTTTCCTATTTCCTTACCACCATGATAAATGATGATGATAGAAAGAGCTATCACACCTAAAAGCACGATATATCTCAGGAATTCATTTTCCTGAATAACCTTCTTTAGCAGTTCTATAAAGTGTAACATATATATTATTTGGTTATTTCAGCAATAAACTCACCTGTAGCCTTTCCACATTCGTAGCAAGCATATACAGCACCAGCCACAGTTTCTATAGTATCGGCAAAATGATAGTCATATATATGATTGGTATAAATATATGGTCGATATGTATTGGACAATACTACTCCTAAGATAAAGAAAAACAGAGCACCTAAGATATATGGTATTTTATATTGCTTTTTCATACGCTTTCAATTGGTCTTATATTCTACGTTTATTTTACTGATGCAAAGGTAACCAATGTTATCTGAGATTATGTTATTCTTAGGTTAATACAATTTTCTCTATATTTACTTTAACTTTCTTTCCCACGGATTATATCTACATAAATCCATTCACTATTCAATATTACCCAATCACCACTTCCATAAATGTCTTGCATTTCCTTTTTCTCTAAATCATTTATCTGTTTCATATAATCGTTATTATTAGATTAGGCAAATATCAAAAAAGAACTAATGATTATATGTTATTCTTATGTTATCTAAATGTTATTTATTATTTTTGCTCAAAAATGAAATTCAATAAATTCATACTTTTACTTACACTTTTAGGTATTATATCTATATTGTCCTTACAATATATATGGCTTTACAATACCTATACTCTTATAGAAAATAGTATTTTCATTGAGTGCAATAATATAATAGAAAAAGCATTAAATAAAGAAACTAGTATTATAGCAAAACAACTTCCAGAAGGAACACGAATTATTGGTGGCGCAAATACAGATTCTATTCCACAATCAACTTATCTTTATGAAGGAATATCAAAATTAGGATTTAAATTATCACTTCAAAGAATAGATTCTATAACCAATATATTATTAAAAGAGAAAAACATTAATAATAGTTTTTATATTAGAATCATAAATCCTAAGAGTAAAGAGATTTTCGAAAGTTACAATAAATACAATCTGAGATGTTCATTGTTTTCAATAGAATCTAAGGCCATTCCTATAAAAGCTAACTTATCAAAAGGAATACAACTTGTTCTTGAAAATTCACAAATAGCTATTTTTAAACGTATGAATATCCTTTTAATAGCAACTGTCATTTTAGTTTTTTTTGTTATAGGATGTATCGTATATCAATTAAAAATCTTATCCAAAATAAACAAAATATCCCGAATCCGTGAGGACTTCTCATACGCAATGGTACATGATATGAAAACACCTTTGAGTTCAATACTGTCAGCCTTGAATTTTCTACAGGGTGGAAGACTTGATAATAAGCCGGAAATGAAAGAAAGATTCTTCAGTATAGCCAAAGATGAAGCGGATCATTTATTGACATTGACTAACAAGATTTTGACTATATCGAAGTTGGAAAATCATAAGCTGGAGATGAACTGTGAAATGGTAATGCTGGAACCTTTGCTTTTAAAATTGTCTGAAAAATTTAAGGTTAAATCTCCAAAACCCGTTACTTTTGAGTTTGACCTGAATTCCAAAAGTATTTATGCCGATGCTGAATACATAGAAGAAGTATTTAGTAACCTGATAGATAATTCCATCAAATATTCCAAGGATAGCGTTGATATCAGAATATCTTCTTCTGACAATAGTAAATATAGTATCATCAAATTCTATGATAACGGACTTGGCATTAATGAAGATGATCAACTTAAAATATTCAACAAGTATGAACGTGCTTATGCTGGTCGTAGAAATAAAGGACAGGCAGCAGGATTTGGTTTAGGTTTAAATTTTGTGCAGCAGGTTATCGAGGCCCACAAAGGAAAAATCTTCGTCAACAGCATAGAAGGAGAGTTTACGGAATTTATTATTTACTTGCCATTGATTGCCAAGGATCTATGATAAGACTAATGTTCTCCGGAATGGTTATGGCATTTCAGTACCCGGTGCGGCAGGTTGCCGTGTCCTAGCAACTCAATGGGACAGCCGAAATGTTCTTCCAGCCATTCGGCGGGGATTTCTGTGTCCGGATGATAGTCCAGGGTACCGTTTACGCAGGCGATGGTCTTTACATTCTGGAGTACGGTGCCGATGTCGTGGCTGACCAGCACGATGGCGCATTCACGGTTGATGTCTTCCAGCAGGGAATAGAGCTTGGCTTCGAACCGCTTGTCGATGTATGTGTTGGGTTCATCCAGGATAATCAGTTGCGGGCACGATACGATGGCCCGTCCCAGCAGAGCCCGCTGGAGCTGTCCGCCGCTCAACTGGCCGATGGCCCGTTGTTCCAGCCCTTCCAGTCCCATACGGGCAATGGTTCTTTCTACCTGCCGGTGCTGTTCGGCGGTGAACCGGCTGAACAGTGATTTCTGTTTGTTCAGTCCGGAGAGTACCACTTCGTATACCGAGATGGGGAATTTCTTGTCGATGTGATTGTATTGAGGCAGATAGCCTATGCTCACTTCCGGCACTTCTTTTCCGTGACGGAAGAAACGGATGGTTCCGTGGACAGGTTTCAACAAGCCGAGGATAACTTTCATGAGGGTAGTCTTTCCCCCTCCGTTCGGCCCGATGACTCCCAGAAAATCTTTTTCGTACACGGTCAGGTTTACATCTGTCAGTACCTGTTTCCGGTCGTAGGCGGCCGAAATGCCGGTCAGTTGTATCAGCGGTTCGTGTGTCATAAGCCGGAGGTTAAGGGTTACTCAATGCTTTGGCGATGTTGATCATCTCCTCGTTCCAGTGGTAGCTGAGCGGATTGATGGGGATGACATTTACCTGCAGTTCCCGGGCGATGATTTCCGCATTCCGCGTATCGAATTCCTTTTGGACGAAAATGATTTTGGGCTGTTCTTCCCGGCAGAGCTGAATCAGTTCTTTCAGGTGGGCGGGAGAGGGCTCCTTGCCATCGGCTTCGATACTGATCTGGTTCAGTCCGTAATCGCGGGCAAAGTAGGTCAGTGCCGGATGATAAATCAGGAAAGTGCGGTCGGCATTTTCCATGAGGGTGTCCATTTCTTTTCCGGTATAGTCAATAACCTGAAGCAGGCTGTCCAACCGGTGCTGATAGTATGGAGTCTGCTCATTATCTATTTCAGACAGGGCCTGGAAGATGTTGTTGGCGATGATTCTGGCGTTTTTCACCGAGTTCCAGATGTGCGGTTCCACACCTTCGTGCGCATGATTGTGGGCATTGTCTTCTTCGTGTGAACAGCCTCCGGCCATGAGGGCAACTCCTTTTGAGAGGTCGTAGAAAGGCTGTCCCGGCGCGTTGTCCTGCAGTTTCTTCAGCCAGGTCTGTTCGAACCCGATGTACCCGATACGCAGGAACGCCTTGCTTTTCGCCTGGGCGACAAGTTGCTGGGGGGTAGGGTCGTAAGTTTCCGGACTGTTCCCTTCGGGTACCATGCTGACCACCTTGAAGCGGTCGCCCGCTATTGCTTCGGTGAAATAGCGCAACGGTTCGATGGATACGGTAAGGGTCGGCTTTTCGTCGGTCTGCCTGGAAGAAGTACAGGATATTCCCCAGATGAGGCAGCTTATGATTATGAGAATGTATTTTTTCATAAATGAATAAAATATGTGTCAGTTGGAAGGCAAAGATACACATTTCTTTCCGTGTACGGAAAACGAACTCATGTTTTATCTGAAACATGCTCGTGTGTTCTGAAGAACGAACGTTTGTTTTGGCTTAAATGTCCGGACGTTTTTTTTACAAAGTTTTTACAAGGTACAGAAGGTACTTTTCTGATGAAAAATGTATTTTTGTACGATTCATGGAAACTGTTATCCGGGATGCCTTACCTGGAATAACACCCGAATAATTATGAATTAATTATTTGTTAATCAGATATTAAACAGATCATTATGAGAAAATTGACTTTATTGGTAGGTTCTTTCCTGCTTGGTTTAGGGGCTTATGCCCAGCAGGCTCTTTGGGGAGGAACGGATCTTGTTTCCCCTCAAATCAACGAAGACCATACGGTGACTTTCCGTATTTACGCGCCAAAGGCATCGAAGGTAGAAATAGAAGGAGATTTCCTGCCTTCTACCCGGACGGATACTCCGTTCGGCTTGCAGGAAGTGCCTACAAGGGCGGCTTTCAAGGAAGGCAAGAACGGAGTATGGGAATATACGTCGGCCGTACTTCCCAGTGAGCTTTACAGTTATTCCCTGTATGTGAACGACCTGAAAATGCCTGATCCGAACAATGTCTATCAGAACCGGGATGTCGCTACCATCAGCAACATTTTTCTGATAGGAGGAGGAAAGGCCGATAATTACATGGTGCAGGAAGTTCCTCACGGAACCGTTTCGAAGGTATGGTACAGCAGTCCCGGACTGGGAATGAAGGCCCGGAGAATGACCGTATATACACCGGCCGGTTATGAAGACGGTAAAAAGAAATATCCCGTGCTCTACTTGCTGCATGGAGCCGGAGGAGATGAGAACGCATGGTCGGAGCTGGGGCGTGCCACACAGATTCTGGACAATCTTATCGCACAGGGCAAGGCCGAGCCGATGATTGTGGTCATGCCCAATGGAAACGGCGGGCAGGAGGCTGCTCCCGGTGAGGCACCGAACAGCATGGTGAAGCCCGCGTTTATGAATTCCAAAACAATGGATGGAGCCGTAGAGAAGGCTTTTCCGGATGTCATGAAATACATCGAGAAGCATTATCGGGTTTATACCGACAAGAATCACCGGGCCATTGCCGGTTTATCAATGGGTGGATTCCATTCGTTGTATATTTCGGCTTATTATCCGGACAAATTCGGTTATGTAGGCCTTTTCTCTGCTGCTACCAGCAAACAGATCAACAAAGGAGTCACTTCGGATGTATACGAAAATCTGGAAGACAAACTGGCTGTACAGTTCAGGAACGCTCCGAAACTGTATTGGATAGGTATCGGTAAGACAGATTTTCTGTACAAGGATAATGTGGATTTCCGGAAGATATTGGATGATCACGGTTATAAATATACATACATGGAAACAGACGGCGGACATATCTGGCGGAACTGGCGGATTTACCTGACCGAATTTGTACCGTTGCTGTTCAAGTGATTTTGAACGGTCGGCTTTCCAGTGATCTTTTATTGCGGCGTTTGTCGGCTGAAGAGGGTGTGTCAAAATGATGCACCCTCTTTTTTTAGGTCTCACTCGGATGGTATTCATTTCACAGGGCTGTTTACAGGTGTAGGATACTGAAAATACATGTTTGTTTCATTTTGCTTGTTATTTTGTTGTTTTAATATCTTTTTATTTATATATTTGCGAATGAGGTTTTATAATGTTTGTGTTATATGAGATATTATAATAAAACGATAGTATTACTATGAATTTGAAAGCAAGAAAATGTATTTTTAGAAGAAGAAATGAACAAAAGAATTTGCCCGTTTGAATAGGCATCATCAAACGTAGCTTGAGTTTGGAACGTTGGATAACGTAATTTAAAAAGAGTAAGATTATGGATAAAATGATTGAAAACCGGGATGCGGTTAATAAATGGATGGAACGTTTTGGAGTACGTTTCGGGGTATATAAGAACGGAGTCTTTAAAGAGCAGTTATTCCCTTTTGATGCAATACCGAGGGTCATTACCAAAAAAGATTGGGATTACCTGGAAAGAGGACTCATACAGCGTGTAGATGCGTTGAATTTGTTTTTATACGATATCTATCACGAGAAGAATATCATAAAGGATGGTATCATACCTGCCGAATTCATTTATTCATCAAAGGGGTATACTCCCGAGTGTGAAGGCATTTCACCTATTTATGACATTTATACACACATATCGGGTATTGATCTGGTGCAGGCGAAAGACGATCGCTGGTTTGTATTGGAAGACAACTTGCGGATTCCTTCCGGGGCTTCTTATCCGATGATAGCACGTACCATTACCCGGAAAGTATCTCCACTGACCTTTCAGGAAAATGCGGTGGCCGATAACCGTGATTATAGTAACTTGCTGAAAGAAATGATGGATTATGTGAATGACGGACGGGGGATTTCTGTCATATTGACCCCCGGGCGTTATAATTCGGCTTTTTTTGAGCATTCGTATCTGGCCGAGAAAACGGGAGCCACATTGGCCTTCCCGGGAGACTTGATCGTAGAAAACGATATTGTCTACTACATGGGTTTGTACAAGGAGAAACAGAAGGTAGGATGTATTTATCGTCGTGTCAGCGATGAGTATTTGGATCCGTTGGCCTTTAATTCAGACTCTTTGTTGGGAGTACCTCATCTTATGCAGGCCTATCGGAAAGGGAATGTAGCCGTAGTCAATGCCTTGGGAAATGGAGTGGCCGACGACAAAGGTATCTATTATTTTGTACCTAAAATGATTACGTATTACCTGAACGAAAAGCCTGTTCTTCAGAATGCACCTACTTACCTTCCGTATTATAAGGAGGATTACCAGTATATTCTGGACAACATCGCCAAACTTGTCATCAAGGACGTCAGCGAGGCCGGCGGATACGGAGTGGTATTCGGACGGGATCTTTCTCCCGAAAAATTGTCGGAGCTGAAACAGTTGGTCGTAGATGATCCCCGGCGATGGATTGCTCAAGAGGTAATAGACTTCAAGGATTTGGAAATTCAGGAGGGTGACGAGCGGGTGGAAAGAAAAGCCGACTTGCGTGCTTTTGTGATTTCCGGTAAACGGACCCGGGTATGGAAAAGCGGGCTGACACGATTTTCGCGCAACCCCAACTCGTTTGTGGTGAATTCCTCACAAGGAGGAGGATTCAAGGATACCTGGGTGATGGAGAAGTAAACAATTCTACCGGATGTGTAGAAAACTGATAACAAAAACTAAAAACGCACTATTATATGATTACATACAATGCCATTTCTGCCATTAAAGCCAACCGTCTTTATTGGTTAGGCCGATATACAGAAAGAGTTTACATCAGCCTTCATCTTTTGCGCCGTTATTACGACAAGATGATAGACGGCGAACCTAAAGAATACGAGGAATATTATCAGAAGCTGGATACCAGCAATCCTTATCCGGATATGGAAAGTTTCCGGATGGGGTACATGTATGATGACAAAAATCCCTGTTCCTTGATTTCAGGGCTGATAGCTGCCAATGACAACGCCATTGTCCTGCGTGAGGAAATTATGAGCGAGACACTTTCTTATGTCGAGCTTTCCTTGTCGCATATCCGGAAGTCGGCCGAGAAAAAAGATGGGAATATTACGGATCTCCAGCCAATCACTGATTATCTGCTTGCTTTCTGGGGATCGGTGGACGAACGGGTCTTCGATGAGCGGGTGCGTAATTTTCTGCGGATAGGAAAGCTGGTAGAAAATATGGATATGCACATCCGGTTCGACTATCCTTTTTATCGCATACAGGAAGTATACGAATCCTTAAAACTTTGTGCAGAAACAGAGGAAGGTATTTTTGACCAGATGATTCTGGAACATCTGGACGGTCTGCTGGAAGAAGATATGTATGATAGTTCCAACTTGCAGTATAAAGCCACCGTACTTAAATACCTGAATCACCTTGTTTTGCTGTAAGAACATAATGTGATGAAACCATGATTGTAAAGAAATACCTATATAATTATCAGACAATCATACATTTCAGTTCTCCTGTAACCGGACATTTCTTTAGTCTGAGGTGTATGCCTTGCGTAAACGCGTGCCAGCAGGTGGTGAAACGCGACATGTTCCTCCATCCGTCTGATTACCTGATTTATGGAGCCGATGCCTGGGGAAATCCGCTTCAATACGGGAGCCGTTCGGAGGCTCACGATTCATTTATTTTTGTCAGCAGCGGTGAGGCGAAGCTCGCTCCTTACAGCATTCCTGAATCTACGCCGGGGTATGTATTCCGGGTGGAATCTCCGCTTACCGGATTGTCTGATTCCATGAGAGGGTTTATGGCCGATGTGAACCTGCCGAAAAATGATCCGCTGGATTGTGCCCTGACTCTTTCCGAAAAGATATATGGTTATATGTGCTATTCACCGGGAAGTACGCAGGTAGATACTACGGCTATGGATGCTTTCAGCCAGCGGAAAGGTGTATGCCAGGACTATGCGCATATACTGATTGCGTTGTGTCGTGCCTGTGGCATCCCCGCCCGTTATGTAAACGGTTTCATGCAGGGCACAGGAGTAACCCATGCCTGGGTGGAAGTGCTTGTAAACGGCGAGTGGAAAGGAATAGACCCTACAAACAACCGGTTGATAGAATATGGATACATCAAGTTGGCGCACGGACGTGACGCCATGGATTGTCGGGTCAATCGTGGTGTCTTTACCGGCAACGCCACACAGCAGACTGAGATCCGAGTAATTGTAGAAGAAATATGATAAAGACAGTGGTATCTACCGCTCTGCCTGTGGACGAGCGGTTGTTAATCAAGAAGAATATAATTAGTCACGGAGATTCGAGCAAACGTATTTGTGTCGTAACCGGTACACACGGTGATGAACTGGAAGGCCAGTATGTCTGCTTCCGGCTGAATCAGATTGTGCAGCAGAATTTGGATAAACTGAATGGTACGTTGGAGATTTATCCTGCACTGAATCCCTTGGGCATTGATTCCATTACACGGGGAATTCCCGGTTTCGATCTGGACATGAACCGTATTTTCCCCGGCAATCCGGAGGGGACAATGGCGGAGCAGGTGGCCTGTACCCTCATACACGATTTGCAGGGAGCGGATATGGTGATTGATATTCATTCGAGCAATATTTTTTTACGTGAGATTCCACAAGTACGCATCAATGTACGGACGGCGGATAAACTGGTTCCTTATGCCAGGCTGTTGGATGTGGATTTCATTTGGGTACACGAAGCAGCTACGGTACTGGAGGCCACATTGGCCCATTCGCTGAATAGCCTGAATACTCCTACTCTGGTGGTAGAAATGGGAGTGGGTATGCGGATTAACCACGGTTATGGAAACCGGTTGGTGAATGGTATATTGAATCTGATGCACGCTATGGGTATCTGGTCCGAAGCGCCTGAGAATATTTCGTTTCCAGATCCGACCGTCTCTGTGGGCGATCAGGTCTGTTTCATCAATGCGGATTATTCCGGAGTCTTCCTGACAGAAATAAAGAATAACATCACAGTGGAAAAGGGAGAGAAAATCGGTGAAATAGTCAGTCCTTTGACCGGTGAGGTTCTTCAGTCTGTGGAGGCGCCCGTCAGAGGGTTGCTTTTTACACTCCGGGCTTATCCGATTGTTTATCAGGGTTCACTTCTGGCACGTATTCATCAATTATAAACGACTGATATGAAAAATGAAATTGTCTTCAGCATGGAATCTCCTTTCCGCGACACTTTCCGCATACAGGGATTTCGTTTCGGAGAAGGTGAAAAGAGTCTTGCTCTGGTAGGTGCCATGCGTGGTAACGAGATACAACAACAATATATTTGTTCACAGACAGTATGCCGGCTGGCCGCATTGGAAAAAGAAGGCAGACTGGCCCCCGGACATGAGATTCTGGTTATTCCCTCCGTCAATCCTTTTTCCATGAATATCGAAAAACGTTTCTGGACCATGGATAATACGGATATTAACCGGATGTTTCCGGGTTATGACCAGGGGGAAACGACCCAGCGTATAGCTGCCGCTCTTTTTGAAGCCATCCAGGGATATACCTATGGCATTCAGTTGGCCAGCTTCTATATTCCGGGAGACTTTGTGCCGCATGTGCGGATTACCCAGACCGGCTATGAAGATACGTCTGTTGCGACTCTGTTCGGTCTTCCGTTTGTCTGTCTGTATAAACCTTTGCCTTTTGATACCACATTGCTCAATTACAATTGGCAGATTTGGGGAACAAAGGCTTTTTCTATCTACAGCGGGGGAAACGACGTTGTGGAGGGAAAAACGGTAACCGACTGTGTCCATACACTTTTTCGTTTTATGCAGCGTACAGGACTGGTGGATTATGTTGATTACAGCAGTCCGGATTACAATTCTCGGCTGCTGGATGAGGAAGAGCTGATAGCGGTCAAGACCCCCGTCTCAGGTATTCTGTATAAGATGAAACACGCTTGTGATGTGGTCAGAAAAGGTGAAGTGATGGCTTCTGTCATCGATCCTTACAACGGCCAGGTTCTTATGGACATTCAGGCTCCGACCGGTGGAATCGTCTTTTTTGCTCATAACAAGCCGCTGGTATTGCAAAATACCATCATATATAAAATAGCATGAAGCAATTGTTCCTGATTATTCCCGAATTACCCGAAACAATCAGGAACTTTCGTTTCCATTGAAATCAAGGGATGGTCACTTGGTTGCCCGCAGAATTTCCCGCTTGCCACCCGGAGGGCCAGGCAGACGCTCTACGGTAAATCCTGCCGCCTGAAGCATGCGTCTTACTGCTCCCTTCGCACAGTAAGTCACCAGGATTCCGTGCGGATTCAGGTGTTGGTACAAGGTGTCGAACAGGGGTTGTGTCCACATCTCCGGTTGTTTCTCCGGAGCGAATGCGTCAAAATAGACCACATCGTAGGTGGCGGGAAAGGCGTACGAGGTAAAGTCGGTTTCCACTTTGTACAGGGTAAAGTAAGGAGTCAGCCGGACATCGGTCTGCCAGGATGCCTCATGCAGGGCGTAAAAATCGGTTTTTCTTTCCGGGCAGATCAGTTCCGGGTATTCCAGTTGCTGGATGACTTCCGGGGTTACCGGGTAACGTTCCAGGGTGGTATAATGGATGTTTCTCCGGTCTGTATCGGCTTTCAGCAAGGTGAGAAAGGCGTTCAGCCCCGTTCCAAATCCGATTTCCAGTACATGAGGACTTTGGGCTTCGGTGTGTTCCAGCCCCATGTGGATGAAAATATGTTCTGATTCGGTCAGTGCTCCTTTGATGGAATGATAGTGTTCATTCAATTCCGGCACAAAAAGGGTACGGCTTCCGTCGGCCGTTTGTTCTATTTGTATCATACGTTTAGTGTCTTGTTTATAAATGGGTCAGAACAGGCTGATAAGTCCCAAGGCAGCGGCTACCAGGAGGATGTATCGGGCCAGTTTGCCAATGGTCATCGAAATGGTAACGATACCTACATGGGCACGCATGAGTCCCAGTACGATGAGGATGGCGTCGCCGATGACGGGAAGAAACGAAAACAGGGCCATCCAGGCTCCTTTCCCGTGAATGAACCGGGTTGCTTTGTCCAGTTGTTTTTTGTCTACTTTCAGGTATTTCTCTATCCATTCCATTTTTCCCAGATGTCCTATCCAGTAGCAGGTCAGCCCTCCCAGGGCGTTTCCAGCTGTGGTAGATAAAGTAGACCATACCGGATCGAGTCCGAGCCCGATACAGGCCAGTAACACGGCTTCCGAGCTGAAAGGGAGTATGGTTCCGGCCAGGAAAGCCGAAATGAACATGCCGATGTATCCCCAGTCTGTCAGATAGTGTAAAAATGCATCCATAGATTAAAGAGTGTCATGATTCCTAATAATGCGAGGATTATTCCGAAACAGATACGTGTGAACCGATTGAAAACCAGGGCAAAGAAATGTCCGAAGAAAACAGCGGCACAAATCAGCAGGACGGGAAATAATCCGTTGAAGAACTGAGGCTGTATCAGAATGTAGGCTATTGATACTGTTTCCATGATCAGAAGCGTACGCAGCAGGATACGGGTCTGTACCTTGTCCTGATAGGTATGTATCAGACTTTGTGCCGTACAGAGCATGGCGATGACCAGCATGATTCCCAATGACAGGTAATGGTTCCATCCGAACAGGCTGTAATCGGGCATGACGGGAATCAGTTGCTGCTGGAATTCCCGGGCGGCTGTCAGCCAGGTTCCCTGATAAAGCAGGTAGCAGCTTACGAGCCAGTAAGGAGTCAGCAGTCCCAACAGTCCTGCAAAAAATGTTCGTGGGGTAAGCGACCGCAGGTGAATCATGAGCAAATACAGAACCGGAATCAGGTAAAGCATTTGGGGAATAATCATTCCGATGATTCCCATGCAGCAGAACGCATGGAAGATGGTCGTCGAGGCGTATGGCGATTCAAAGCTTCTGAACAGGGAAAACACCATGACGATGAATAGAAGCGGCAGGAACGTAACGGCCTGGAATGTGTGTAGAAACGGACAGGCCGAGAAGTATATCAGGAAAAAAGAGGATGGAAGAGTGGTACGTGTCCGTATCAGGGCAAAAGTGGTGTTCAGTTCGATCAGGATGTAGGCGATGATACCGCCCGTTATCCAGGAAATCAAGTCTGTCCATCCCTGATATGTGATGCCGCACAGTACCAGCGATATAAGAATAGCAACGGGAAGAGTAGTTCTTCCCGTTGCCACCTGGTATTGAAATCTGTTCTTTACAGACATGTCTTTCGGTGATTACAGATCGAATCCAATATCGGAACGGAAATATTTCTTGTTGAAATGTATTTTTCCGGCATTCTTGAATGACAAGGCCAATGCTTCTTCCTTGTTGTTCCCGTATGAGCTGACCGCGATGACACGTCCTCCGTTGGTTACTACCTGATTGTCCTTCAAGGACGTTCCGGCATGGAAAACAATGCTTCCGCCATTTTTGGCCTCTTCGATACCGGTCATCGGGAATCCTTTTTCGTAGGCTTCCGGATAGCCGCCTGATACCAGCATGACACATACGGCCGAACGTGAATCGATTTCAAGTGTCTTTTCTGCCAGATTGCCGGCTGCCACTCCTTCGAACAGATCGACCAGGTCGCTCTTGATACGCAGCATGACGCTTTCCGTTTCCGGATCGCCCATGCGCACGTTGTATTCGATTACCATCGGTTCGCCTTTCACATTGATCAGACCGAAGAAAATAAATCCCTTGTAGTCGATACCTTCGGCAGCCAGTCCTTCCACTGTCGGACGGATGATGCGGTCTTCTACTTTTTTCATCCAGACGGTGTCGGCAAACGGAACCGGTGAAACGGAACCCATACCGCCGGTGTTCAGTCCTTTGTCTCCTTCGCCAATACGCTTGTAGTCTTTGGCTTCCGGAAGGATCTTGTAGTTCTTTCCGTCGGTCAGAACGAATACGGAACATTCTATTCCGCTCAGGAATTCTTCAATGACTACCGTCGATGAGGCGTTTCCGAACATTCCTCCCAGCATTTCTTTCAGTTCTTTTTGGGCTTCTTCCAGGGTAGGCAGAATCAATACGCCTTTTCCGGCACAGAGCCCGTCTGCTTTCAGCACGTAGGGAGCTTCCAGTGTTTCCAGAAAGGCCAGTCCTTCTTCCAGATTTTCAGCAGTAATGCTTTTATAACCGGCTGTCGGGATGTGATGACGCTGCATGAAACCTTTGGCAAACTCCTTGCTTCCTTCCAGTACGGCACCGGCTTTTGACGGACCGATGACCGGAATCTGTTTCAGGTCTTCATCATTCTTGAAGTAATCGTATATACCTTTTACCAGTGGATCCTCCGGTCCTACAACTACCATGTTGATACCTTTTTCGAGGACAAGCTGTTTAATCGCGTCGAAATCGTCGGCCTTGATGGCTACGTTTTCGCCTACTTCACGTGTTCCGGCATTTCCTGGAGCGATGTATAATTTTTCTATTTTCGGGCTTTGGGCGATTTTCCATGCCAGGGCATGTTCACGTCCGCCTGAGCCTAACAGTAAAAGCTTCATATCGTATGATTTTATAAGTTGTTTTCTATTTCAAGAAGTCTTCAAAGTAACGGGTGATGTGTTCGTGCAGGTGTACACGGTCTCTTCCCATCATGTTGTGTCCGTCTTCCGGATAGATGAAAAGGTCCGGATGAGTTCCTGCTTCGATGCATGAACGAAGGAACGTGTAGGTGTGCTGAGGTACACACGTCGGGTCGGTTCCTCCGATAATGATTTGCAGACGGCCTTTCAGGTTACCGGCTTTTTCTCTCAGACAGGAATTCTTGTATCCTTCCGGATTTGACTGAGGAGTATCCATGTAGCGTTCACCGTACATAACTTCGTAGAACTGCCAGTCGATAACCGGACCTCCGGCTACTCCTACCTTAAATATTTCCGGATAGGTCAGCATCAGGTTGGTGGTCATGAATCCTCCGAAGCTCCAGCCGTGTACTCCGATTTTTTCGGCATCTACATACGGGAGTGACTGTAAGAACTTGGCTCCTTCTACCTGATCTTTCATTTCTTCTTCGCCCAGATGGCGGAAGGTGCAGTTTTCGAATGCCAGTCCCCGGTTATCACTTCCCCGGCTGTCGACCGTAAGCATGACGTAGCCTTTCTGGGCCATGTACAGGTCCCATCCGCGGGCGTCATAAAAACGGTTGTTGTGGATGAGCTGTGCATGCGGGCCTCCGTATACGTAAATAATAGCCGGATATTTCTTGTTCGGGTCGAAGTTGACCGGTTTAATCAGGCGATAGTATAAATCGGTTTTTCCGTCGGCTGCTTTCAAGGTGCCTAATGTGATTTCGGGCATGTTGTAGTTTTCTGTCAGCGGATCGGTAGCAGTGAGCAATACCGTACCTTTTTTGCCGTTGGTTGGTAGCAAGCTGATTTCACGTGGAACGCTGAAGGAGTTGAAATTGTCTATTATATAGGTTCCACTGGCTGACAGCTGGGCGTAATGCATACCGTCTTCCTTGCCGATTAAGGTACGCTTTCCGCTGTTTATATCGACTGTAAAGATGTTGGTCTGCAGCGGTGATATTTCCGTACTTCCTATGATTACTTGTTTCTTGGCCGGATTGAATCCCAAAACCTGCTGTACCAGCCAGTTTCCTTGCGTCAGTTGGGTAACTTTGACTGATTCCTTGTATTTGGCTCCGTCGCTTGCCGGTTTTTCTACCGGTGTGACTGTTGCCCGGGTATCGAAAAGGTACAGGTGGTTGAATCCGTCCCGTTGGCTCTGATAGAGGAACTTGCTGTTGTCCCACGGTAAGAAAATCAGCGGGTGCTGAGGCTCTACGTATTTGGGATGGGTCTCTTCGTACAGCACAGCTTCCTTTTCGCCGGTTTCTGCATTATAACGTACCAGCTGGGCATGGTTCTGATCGCGGTTCAGTTCGATAACATAGATATTCTTTTCATCTGGCGACCAGCTTACATTGGTGAAATAACGGTCGGTCGGATCTCCGGCTTGCAGGTATACGGTCTTGCCTGACTGTATGTTATAGACTCCAATTGTAACCAGGTGGCTGGTCATTCCGGCCATCGGGTATTTGTCCGGCTCCAGGGTGGCAATGCGGGTAGATGTATTGACTTGCGGATAGTCAGTCACCATACTCTGGTCCATCCGGTAGAAAGCCAGGTATGTACCTTTCGGACTCCAGAAGGTGCCTTTGTAGATACCGAATTCGTTGCGGTGTACGGCTTGTCCGTATACGATGGCATGTGGAGTTTCATTGTCTTTTTTCTGGCTGACGGCAGTTCCGTTGTCGCCCTGATGGGCGATGTACAGGTGGTCGCCTGCAGTATAAGCCAGGTAGCCGTTGGCTTTACAGAAATCGTAGTTCGTGGCTCCTTGTTCCTGAATGCGGAACATGTTGGTCAGTTGTTTTTTCCCGAAATCGTAGAAGAACATATAGTTCTCACTTACTTTTTCGTTGCCGGCCTTACCCGAGAACAAGATGACTTTCCGGTCTCCCCATGGAAAAGAAGCTCCGGAGAGTGTGCGCAGTGGCTTGATTTCGTAAGCTGGCTGGTAAGGTTTGTTGTCGCTGGACAAAGCTTTGTTGACTTCTTCCAGAGTGACCAGTGTTTTTTCTTTACCGCTTTTCAGGTCCACCTGTTGGATTGATTCTACGTCTGTGCGGACACAAACATCTCCCCACCATTGCAAGCCGGGAATTGACTTTGGAACCAGGTTGAAATAATTGTTTCCACCCGGGATGACATCCTCCAGTGTATAGGCTTTCTTTTCCTGAGCAGAAGCGGCAAATATGAACATACAGCAAAATAGTGCTAAATGAAATATACGTTTCATGAATATCGGTTTCTATCAATCTTCGTTTGTTTCTTCTTTTCCGTTTAATTCTTCTCTTATTTTACGCAGATCGTGCATATAGCGTGGGCGTGGAGCCGGCTTCGGACGTCCGTCATCCGTATTCGGACGTTGTGAACGCGGGTTTTCATCGTTTTCATAACGGAAGTCATTTCGGCGTTGTTCACGGTCACTGCGGAATCCTTCCTTGCGGTCGCCGCGGAGTCCTTCCTTACGGTCGCCGCGGAATCTTTCCTTGCGGTCACTGCGGAATCCTTCTTTATGGTCGCCGCGGAATCCTTCCTTGCGATCACTGCGGAATCCTTCTTTACGGTCGCCCCGTGCGTCATTTTCCTCTTCGCTGCGGAAGCGGTCCGGACGTTTGTTCTTGTTGTAGGTCGCTTTTTCGGCCGTCATTCGTGGACGTCTGAATTTTTTGTCATTTTCGTCTTGTTTGGGTTTGAATTCGCTGTCACCGTTTTCACTCCGGAAATCTTTGAACTTTCCGTCGAAAATCTGGTATTTGCGGAGTTGACACTCCAGGGAGCCGTTGAACAATGGCACTTTAACTGAAGCTTTCAAGCCTATCTGGTCGAAGCATTCTTCGCGGTAACTCAGAATCCAAGCGTCATTGCCTACAAAGGCGTGTTTCAGACGTTCGCCAATCATCTGGTACAAACCCAGCAGGTCTTCCGAAGAAATACGTTCTCCGTAAGGCGGGTTCATGATAATGATGCTTTTTTCTTTCGGCTGTTCGAATTGTTGGAACGGCTGGATATTCAAGACCACGTCCTTGCTGACTCCCGCTGCTTTTACGTTGTGTGTAGCAATTTCGTTGGCTCTTGGATTGTTGTCGTATCCGTATATTTTATGAGTAAATTCTTTTTCCTGTGAATCGTCGTTATAAATGGAGTCAAACAATTCCTGATCAAAATCTTTCCATTTCTCGAAGCCATATTCTTTGCGGAAAACTCCCGGTGCGATGTTACGGGCAATCAGGGCTGCTTCAATAGGGATGGTTCCGGATCCGCACATCGGATCAATCAGGTCGCACTCACCTCTCCATCCGGTCATCAGGATGATACCTGCTGCCAGCACTTCATTCAGCGGAGCTTCTACCTGTTCCTGCCGGTATCCGCGGCGGTGGAGTGATTCGCCGGAACTATCCAATGAAAGTGTACACTGGTCTTCGGCGATATGAATGTTGATAGCCAGATCCGGATTGTTGATACGTACAGACGGGCGGTTTCCTGTCTTTTCGCGGAAATAGTCTACAATTGCGTCTTTTACCTTGTAGGCAACGAATTTGGAGTGGCGGAATTCGGTAGAGAATACTACGGCATCTACCGCAAAGCTACTCATGTTGTCCAGGTATTCTTCCCATGCGATACTTTTCACGGCATCGTATACTTCGTCGGCTGTCTTGGCGGTGAAATGTTTGATAGGTTTCAGGATACGGATAGCTGTACGCAGGCAGAAATTAGCCTTATACATCATGGCTTTGTCGCCGGTAAAAGAAACCATACGGCGTCCGATTTCAATGTTGCTTGCTCCTAACTCGGTGAGTTCTTGTGCCAATACGCCTTCCAGCCCTTGGAAGGTTTTGGCAATCAGCTCGAATTCTTGATTCATGTTGATTAAATTACGTAATTTCAAATGATTGTGCAAAAATAGACATTTTCAGTCAGTCGGTCAACTGTTTGTACGTAAAATACTGAATCGGCCGGCTGGTTCAGTAAAGACTTACAGGTCCTTGCTTTTACGCTGTACGATGCGTGCACCTGGTTCTACGCTTTCCGTTACCCAGATGTTACCGCCAATGGTTGCTCCTTTGCCGATGGTAATGCGTCCCAGAATCGTGGCATTGGAATATACGATGACGTCATCTTCCAGAATGGGATGACGGGGAATTCCCTTGATCGGATTTCCGTTATCATCCAGTGGAAAGCTTTTGGCTCCAAGGGTAACTCCCTGATACAGCTTGACGTTGTTTCCGATGATGCAGGTAGCTCCGATTACTACGCCTGTTCCGTGATCGATGGTGAAGTGATGACCGATCTGTGCGCCCGGATGAATATCGATACCGGTTTCTGAGTGTGCCATTTCGGTGATGATACGCGGAATAAGTGGAATATTCAGTTTATATAGTTCGTGTGCAATCCGGTAGTTGGTAATGGCGCGGATAATCGGATAGCAGCAGATGATTTCTCCAAAACAGGTTGCAGCCGGATCTCCGTAATAGGCGGCTTCTACATCGGTAGCCAGAATCTTTCTCATTTCGGGCAGGTGACTGATAAACTCGGCAGCCAGTTTGGCTGAGGTGGCCCGGCAGGGAGACTCATAATCTTCCAGTCCGGAATTCTCCACACCGAAACAGAGTCCGGCCTGGATCTGTTCGGTCAGCAGTTCAAAGAGTTCTTCAATGTTTACTCCGATATGATAATTGATAGTCTGGCTGTTGATGGTGGAATTGCCGAAATATCCGGGAAAAAGAATGGCCCGGGCCAGTTCGACAATGCGGAGCAGTGATTTGCCCGATGGAAGCGGTTCTCCTTCTTTGTGTTGATGAAACAATCCTTGATAAGACTGGTTATCCGAAAGTTCGTCTACCGCTTTCGTCAATATGTGTGTATAATCTAACGGACTCATAATCGTTTCTTTCTGATAATCTGCAAAGGTAAGAAAAAAATGGTGCATTAAGTTTTTCTGGCATAAAAATGTATGTCTGACGTGTGAACATTCGGAATTGTTTATGGAATGAGAAGTCGTTTCGAAATGCAGGTCTGTTATTTTTTTGCCGGTACTTCATGATTCTTGATGAATCTTTTATACCTTTGAAGGCTTAATGAATAATTGAAAAACTTAAAGAATCCCGATGGATGCCCTGAAAAAACATGTAATAAGCAAGGGAAGCTGGATTTTATTTTTTGTATTGATTACTGCCTATCTCCAGTCTTTTCTGTCTTATAATTTCTTTTATCAGGAACAGTTCAGTCTGTTCCGTTTCAGTCAGGAATATTTTATAGATTCCTGGTCGCATATAGGAGGTGGAGCCGCTTATCTGGCGGCTTTTGCCATTCAGTTTTTTAAGATACCTTATGTGGGACCCTTGCTGGTTGGTCTGCTGGTTACGGTAATGAGCGTATTGCTTTATGGAATGTGGAAGCGAAGCGCTTCTGAACTGCCATTTCCTCTGTTGTATCTTTTGCCGGGTATTTGCTCTGTATGGGCCTGTGTAGACTTCAATTATCACCTGGACGGTTTGTTGAGCCTATTGATCGGTGTTGCCTGCTTGAATGGATATGTGCGGATTAACTCCTTCGTCTGGCGGTGTGCATACGGTGCTGTTATGGCATGGGCCGGTTATTACGTAGCAGGTCCTCATCTATTATGGATGGTACCGGCTGTAGTCCTTTTGGAAATTTTTTATTGGAGAAACCGGTTTAAATGGTGGAGTCTTTTGCTGCTTCCATGGGGATTCAGTCTGCCTTTTATTTTGTACGAGACGGGAATAGGAGGAGAATGGCGTTTGCTGGTTTCTCCCGATGCATATTATCACGCATTGCTTCCTTCGCAGAAAGTAAATTATTTGCCCGCAATATTTGTCATTCTGAACGTGCTGGCCATTTGTCTGTTGCATAAGAACCGGAAAGTCCTGTCCGGATGGAAGCGATGGACTTTTGCCGGGGTACAGCTTCTTGTGCTGGCCTGTATCTTTCATCAGGGAGTGAGTCATTACAATGCACCGAAAAATTACGAGATAAAGGTGCTTGATTACTATAGCCGTACGGGACAATGGCAACAGATTCTTGATTACCCCGACCTGCGTGCCGGACAAAATGCCCTGCATGCGTGTTATCAGAATCTGGCATTATCGCATTTGGGAAAATTAGGCGATGAATTGTTCCGTTATCCGCAATGCGGAAGGCTGGGAATCGTCGTTTCCTGGAATAAATCGGTCAATGCATCCATGTTGCTGAGTGATGTCTATTATCAGATGGGGAACATTGCATTGGCACAGGAAATGGCGTTCGAAGGGATGATTGCTTCAGAGCATGCGGTAAATCCGCGCCTTTTGTTGCGTCTGGTTCAGACGAACCTGATTTATGGGAATTACCGGGTAGCCGAGAAATATATTTCCTTATTGGAAGAGACATGGGGCTATGCCGAGGCAGCCGGAAGTTACCGGCGTTTTCTGGATCATCCGGAACGGGTAGCTCAGGATCCGGATCTGGGGTCCCGACAAGCTTGTGTCGCTCATACATCGGGACTGACAAATCCGCAGAAGGCCGCGCTTGATCAGTTTCAGATAGTTTGTTCAAACCCCGATTATCAGCCGGCGTTTCAGTATTACGGAGCGATCTGTCTGTTGTGCAAAGACTTGAAGGCCTTTGAGGAACTGGTGGTCTTTAAGAAACAGGAAGCTGCTGTCTTTTCTCTTCCACGGGCTTTTCAGGAAGCGTGGGTCTTGCTGCATGCCGATGAACCGGATTTATGGGCTTCGTACGGAGTAACGGAGGAAGTAGCCGAACGGTTTAAGGAATATGGCAGACTGGTTGCCACGTATCAGAGAGAACCTAATCTGGCGTATCGGTTACAGAATTCGTATCAAGATACATTCTGGTTTTATTACATGTTTACCAAATAAAAAAGATTATGTTAAATAGAATCATCCCTTTGCTGGTCTTCCTCGTAGTGTTTGTGGGGGAAGGGTGTACATTGTCTGAACCGGTGGCTGAACAGGTCTTATCGGAAAAGCCTGTTATTTTTCCGGATTACCTGGATGTGACCATTCCGGCAAATATCGCTCCCTTGCGTTTTGAACTGACTTCGGCCGAAAAATCCGAAGCGGTGGCAGTCATTTCCTGTGAAAAGGAGAAACTGGTCGTTGCTTCAGAAGATAACGGATTCAGAATTCCTGAAAAAGGATGGAAGCGTTTGATGAAAGCGGCTGTCGGAAAGGATCTGAAGGTAACGGTATATGTCAGGAAGCAGGGTAAATGGCAGGTTTATCAACCGTTTGACTGGCATGTTTCGTCCGATGCGGTAGATCCGTATCTGGTTTATCGTCTGATAGAGCCGGGGTATGAATTATGGAATACGATGGGAATTTATCAGCGCGATCTGACAGGTTTCAGGCAAACTCCAGTTCTGACCAACGAAAATACTCAGCATAATTGCATGAATTGTCATTCGTTCAGGGCACAGGATCCGTCGGAAATGTTGTTTCACATGCGTGCCAGACTGGGAGGAACGTATCTGTCTCACGACGGTAAGGTGGAGAAACTGGATACCAAGGTAAATAAGAATATTCAGACGCTGGTTTATCCGTCCTGGCATCCGTCCGGCCGGTTTGTCGCTTTTTCTGTGAACCAGACCCGTCAGGCTTTTCATATCAATCATCCCAATCGGATAGAAGTATACGATCTGGCCTCGGATGTAGTGGTGTATGATGTGGATAAGCATGAAGTAGTTACGGATTCATTATTGTTCTCTTCCGGAGCCTTTGAAACTTTTCCGGCATTTTCACCGGATGGGAAGACACTTTATTTCTCTTCGGCGGCTGCCCGTCCGATGCCTTCTGATTTTGAACAGGTCAGATACAACCTGTGTGCGGTCGGTTTTGATGCAGGCAGCCGTACTTTCGGCCATCAGGTAGATACGTTGTTCCAGGCGGAAAAGGAGAAGAAGAGCGTATCGTTTCCGCGTATTTCTCCAGACGGACGATTCCTGGTCTTTACGGCTTCTGCCTATGGCAATTTTTCTATTTGGCACAAGGATGCCGATTTATATTTGCTGGATCTGCGTACCCGGAAATTTGTTCCGATGGCGACAGCCAACAGCAACGATGTAGAAAGCTATCATTCGTGGAGCAGTAACAGTCGTTGGATGGTTTTCAGCAGCCGCCGTATAGACGGCCTGTATACACATCCTCATCTGGTACATATTGATAAAAACGGGGTGTGCAGCAAGCCTTTTGTTGTTCCTCAGGAATCTCCGGATTTTTACCGGCGTTTTATGTATTCCTTCAATATTCCGGAGCTGGTGAAAGGAAAAGTGGATTTGGATCAGCGTGAAGTAGCGGAGGTTTCCCGTGAGCCCGGTATTCCTGTTACACTGGGAAAATAATGATGCAGAAAAATCAGTTGTTTTTATGAGGGAAATAAATAAAAAGAATCCGTTTGCCTTTAAAGCGAAGCAGGCGGGAAAAAAGAAAGCCAGCGGGAAGCGTGTTGGAAAATCACGTCCCGAAAAGGCGAACAATCAGTTGAACAGAAGAGTAAAATGAGAAACGTCCACAGACTTTTTCCCGTACGGGGGAAGTCTGTGGACGCTGTTTTAAACGTGATTTAAGTTGTTTTTAAACGGGTTTTCAGCGTTTTTTCAATGAACTTTTCCGCTGCCGGCTGTTCGATCTTGCCGGTTTGGCGGGCTGAGGCTTTGTATTCTCTGGCGTATCTTGTATCAGGACATTGTCTGCCAGAACGAAATCCAGCTGTTTCTTTTCCAGGTTGGCTCTTGCTACTTTAATCTTGACAGGATCACCCAAGCTGAACTTCTGGTGATGACGTCGTCCGATCAGGCAATAATTCTTTTCATCGAACTCGTAGTAATCGTTTCCCAGATCGCGCATGGAAATCATGCCCTCGCACTTGTTTTCGTTGATTTCTACGTAGAGGCCCCATTCGGTTACACCGGAAATGACTCCATCGTATACATTACCGATCCGGTCACCCATGAATTCTACCTGTTTGTATTTCACGGAAGCCCGTTCGGCGCTTGCGGCTGTCTGTTCCATGGCCGAGCAATGTTCGCAGAGTGTTTCGTACTTGTCGGGTTGGGCGGTACGTCCTCCGGCCAGGTAACGGGTCAGCAGACGGTGTACCATCAGGTCCGGATAACGGCGGATGGGCGATGTGAAGTGGGTATAATAGTCGAAGGCCAGTCCGTAGTGTCCGATATTGTAGATGGAATAACGTGCTTTCTGCATGGCGCGCAGCGATACCGTTTCAATCAGGTTCTGTTCTTTCTTTCCGTTGATGTCGGCCAGCAGTCGGTTGATGGATTTTGAAACTTCTGTCTTGCTGCCTCCTGTGCGAATCTTGTAGCCGAAACGTGCGATAAACTGGCTCAGATTGTCCAGCTTGTCCGGATCGGGCAGGTCGTGGATACGGTAGGGCAGTACTTTCGGTTTTTTGTTTTTAGGAACTTTTCCGATGTGTTCGGCCACGGTACGGTTGGCTAGCAGCATGAATTCTTCCACGAGCTTGTTGGCTTCCTTGGAGACCTTGAAGTAGACGCTGATCGGTTTTCCGGTTTCGTCGATTTCGAATTTCACCTCACAACGGTCGAAGTTGATAGAACCGTTGGCCATTCGTTTTTCCCGCAGTATCTGTGCCAGTTTGTTCAGAGTCAGTATCTCTTCTTTGTATTCACCTTCTCCGGTCTCGATGGTCTGCTGTACTTCTTCGTATGTAAACCGGCGGTTCGATTTGATGACGGTGTGCCTGATGCGGTAATCCTTCACTTCGGCAGCTTCGTTCATGGTAAAGATAACCGAATAGGCCAGTTTCTCTTCATCCGGACGTAGTGAGCAGATAAAATTACACAGACGTTCCGGCAACATCGGGATGGTACGGTCTACCAGATAGACGGAAGTGGCGCGTTTGACAGCTTCCTTGTCGATGATGCTTTCTTCTTTTACGTAATGGGAAACATCGGCGATGTGTACTCCCACTTCCCACAGTCCGGGTTTTAACGGGCGGATGGAAAGTGCGTCGTCGAAATCCTTGGCGTCTTTCGGGTCGATGGTAAAGGTCACCACATCCCGGAAATCTTCTCGTTCGGCATAATCTTCTGCGGTTATTTCTGCCGGAATTTTCTCGGCGGCTGCCTCTACCTGTTGCGGATAGGTATAAGGCAATCCGTATTCGGCCAGGATGGCATGCATTTCCGTGGTGTTTTCGCCGGCCTTGCCGAGAATGTCGATAACGGCGCCAAACGGATTCTTGGCTTCTTCGGGCCATTCCGTGATTTTCACAACGGCCTTGTCTCCGTCCTTACCGCCTTTCAGCTTGTCTTTGGGAATAAATATATCGTTTGCCAGTGTACTGGTTTCTGTCAGCAGGAATGCGTAGTTCTTGCTGACCTTCAGCGTTCCGACAAAGGTTGTATTGGCACGTTCCAGGATTTCGATGACTTGTCCTTCCAGGTTTTTCTTCTTGCGCTTGGCGCACAAGGCTACCTTTACCTTGTCGTTGTTCATGGCGTGGGCCGAATTTCGTTCTGCAATGAATATCGGTTCTCCTCCGTCATCGGGGATGAAGGAATTCTTTCCGTTGCTCTTGCGCTGGAAAGTACCTGTCAGGATTTGTCCCTTGTCATTAAGTTTGTATTTGCCTTTTTCTACTTCGATGAGAAAATTATCTTCAACCATGTCCTGTACAATGTCTGTACAGAGCATTTTTACGGGATGCGTGGTCAATTTAAGTCCCTGAAACAACTGTTTGAGGCTGAATGCTTCATTCGGCTTGGTGCGGATGTAGCTGATAAGCAGTTCTACCAGCTCTTTTTTCTTCATGCGTTTTCCGCCTTTTTTTTCTTTTTTCTTTTTAGCCATGTCGTTCCTTTTTAAAAGTTTGTACTTACAAAGTAAGTAAAATAAATGCAATAATATGCTATTTCATTCTTTTATTTTCAGACCGCAAATAGAAAATCTATTATCTTTGCACATTCTTTAAAATTGAATGTAATATGTTAGAAAATACTGCTTCGCGTCGTGAACGTGAGATTTACAAGGTTACACTTCTGGGAAGTGTGGTAAATATCTTGCTGGTAGTTTGCAAGTTTATTGCAGGTTTTTTGGGACATAGCTCGGCGATGATTGCCGATGCGGTTCATTCGTTGTCTGATTTGGCTACAGATGTTGTGGTGCTGGTTTTTGTCCGTATTTCCAGCAAACCGGAAGATAAAGGACATGATTACGGACATGGCAAGTATGAAACACTGGCAACGCTGATTATCGGAGCAGCCTTGCTGGTGGTAGGTGTCGGCATTTGCTGGAGCGGTATCGAACAAATCATTGCATTCCTGAACGGAGAAAAACTGAGCTCTCCGGGATGGGTGGCTCTGGCCGCCGCTATTATTTCCATCGTTTTGAAAGAGTGGATCTTCCGTTATACACGGATCATCGGTCGGCGATATGAAAGTCCGGCGGTAGTAGCCAATGCCTGGCACCACCGGAGCGACGCCTTTTCGTCCATAGGTACGGCCGTAGGTATCGGAGGCGCAATCTTGTTGGGAGAAAACTGGAGGGTACTCGATCCGCTGGCTGCCGTAATAGTCAGTTTCTTCATTATTCAGGTAGCTATCAAGCAGTTGAAACCTTGCATTGATGAACTGTTGGAACGCTCCTTACCGGATGAGGTAGAACAGGAAATTACGGATATTGTTCTTTCCCAGGAGGGTGTTTCGCAGCCGCATCATTTGCGTACGCGCCGGATTGGAAGCCATTACGCCATCGAGATGCATGTCCGCATGAACGGTGATATGCCTTTGCGGGAAGCACACGACAAGGCCAGTCTGATAGAACATAAGTTGAAAGAAGCATACGGTGCGCAGACTTACATAAATATTCATGTAGAACCTGAAAAATAATGCTATGGCAAAAAAAATATTGGTCACGGGTTCCAGTGGCTTTATCGGTAGTTTCCTGGTAGAAGGAGGACTGGAGCGCGGATTCCAGGTATGGGCCGGCGTACGGAAACGAAGTAGCCGCAAATACTTGCAGGACAGCCGGATCCGGTTTGCGGAACTGGATTTTACGGACAGTACGCATCTGGAAGAACAATTGAAGAAACACAAGCTTCAGCACGGTGGATGGGACTATATCATTCATTGTGCCGGGGTGACCAAGTGTCTGGATAAGGCCGATTTCGAAATGGGTAATTACTGGGCTACCCGTCTGTTCATCGAAACCCTGCAACGTCTGAACATGGTTCCGGAGCAATTCCTGTATCTCAGTTCGCTGAGTGTATTCGGTCCGGTTCATGAGAAAGATTATCAACCCATTGCAGAAACCGATATTCCGAAACCTGACACGGCATACGGCCTGAGCAAGTTGCATACGGAAGAATACCTGGCTTCTTTAAAGGACTTTCCGTATGTCATTTTCCGGCCTACGGGTGTATACGGTCCCCGGGAGCGGGATTATTTTCTGATGGCGAAGTCTATCCGGAGTCATGTGGATTTCATGGCCGGTTTCCGGCGGCAGGACCTGACCTTTGTCTTTGTGAAAGACCTGGTACAGGCCATTTACCTGGCTATCGGCAAACAGGTAGTCCGCAGGTCTTATTTCGTGACGGACGGTGGCGTATACAGCAGCCGTACGTTCTCGGATCTGATACGGAAGGAACTGGGAAATCCCTGGATGATTCGTTTCATCTGTCCGTTGTGGTTGCTGAAAGTGATTTCGTTCGTTTCGGAAAACATCGCGAAACTGCTTCGCAAGCCGAGTACGCTGAATTGTGACAAATATAAAATCATGAGACAACGCAACTGGCGGTGTGACATTACGCCGCTGGAAAAAGAATTGAGGTACCGTCCGGAGTACCCTTTGGAGAGAGGAGTCAAAGAAATAATTGCTTGGTATAAGAAAGAGGGATGGCTATAGAATTAAAATTGTTTGAACGGGTACACAGTGGGAAAGGACTGTTTGCCGTAGAAAGTATCAGCTTGATATATAACGCACTGACATCGATTCTGATATTGATTTTATTTTCTCGGATGGATCATCCGGAGCTGATGCTGATGGAACGTCTGGGTATCGTTGTCCTGACGTTCGGGTTGATTTACCTGTACCAGTTGTTTCCCTGTCGGCTCACGGCTTTTATCCGCATGGCCGTACAGATGTCTCTGCTGGCTTACTGGTATCCCGATACGTTTGAATTCAACCGCCTGTTTCCGAACCTGGATCATGTGTTTGCCCAGCTGGAACAGTGGCTGTTTCAGTGTCAGCCCTCGGTGGAGTTCAGTAAGCTTTGTCCGTCCGCCTGGTTCAGCGAGCCGTTCAACATGGGGTACTTCTTTTATTATCCCATGATCCTGGTGGTGGTGGTCTATTATTTCCTGAACCGTTTCGAATGGTTCGAGAAAATCTGTTTCGTGCTGGTCACTTCCTTTTTTATCTACTACTTGTTCTATATCCTGGTTCCGGTGGCAGGACCCCAGTTCTATTTTCCGGCCATCGGTATGGATAAGGTGAATGCCTGCGATTTTCCGGCTATCGGTACTTATTTCAATGATAACGACTACCTGATTCCGGGTCCCGGTTATGAACACGGCTTTTTCTACAACCTGGTAGAGGCTTCGCAGGAAGTGGGAGAACGCCCTACGGCAGCTTTTCCGAGTTCGCACGTGGGAATCTCCACCATTGTGATGATAATGGCCTGGCGTGTCAATCATAAGCTGGCTTACGTGCTGGCTCCGTTCTATATCCTGTTGTGTTGCGCAACGGTATACATCCAGGCGCATTATCTGATTGATGCCTTGGCAGGCTTTGTTTCGGCCTTTTTCATTTATCAGCTGGCTACGCTGATGTATAAGCGATGGTTTATCTCGCCGGTTTTCCGGATAAAGGAGTGAGTTCAGTCCAGTTGGAGACGCTGTAATACCAGGAATTATTGTTAAGGAAAATATCAAAGTTTATTTCTTCAGGAGAAAAGTTCCGAGTGTACGGAATAAATCTCAAGACCGCGTCGGCGTTTATATAAACGCCGACGCGGTTTATATAGGTTCCGACGTGGTTTTTATAAACGCCGTCGGGGTTTATAGATTTTGTGTAGGGAAATCCATGTTTATTTCTATAACGTTATAAGTTACCTTGTCGGAAATAAGAATAGTTTTGAAGTTTAGATTAAAAATTTAGGAGTAAGTTCTAATTTTTTTGTTTTTTCTGTTACCTTTGGGTGGAAACTACGTTTAATAGATAGAAAACAGAATTTTTTAATCAATCACAAACAGAAATGAAAACATTTGCACAAGTAAAATCGGCAGCGCTCATCGCTGTTTTTTCAATGGGTTTGTCCAGTTGTTTTGCTGGAAGCGGCAGTAACGGGAACGGTCTGTTCCAGACTCAGGGGATTGTTCCCAGTAAAACGTATGTAACGAAAAAGGTGTCTATTTCAGACATTAAGTCTATCAGCTCCTCTTCTTCGGTAGATGTGATCTATTATCAGACGGCTACCTCATCACCGTACGCCGAAATTTATGCGCCGGACAACCTGATCGAACGTATCCGGGTAGAAGAATCGCAGGGAGCTCTGAATGTAGGTATGCAACGTGGTACTTCCATCAAGGGAAAATGTACCTACGAGGTGCGTGTCTATGCACCGGAGGTCGTTTCTTTCGAGACAAGCAGTTCTTCTGATATTGAACTGGCTAACGGACTGACTACCCAAAAGCCGGTCAGTCTTTCGGCTTCGAGCAGTGGCGACATTATGGCGGAGGCCGTTAAGTGTGGAGATTTGTCCGCACAGATTTCCAGTAGCGGAGATATTGCCGTCAATCGGGTGGAATGTCAGCGTGCATTGGTAGATGTTTCCAGCAGCGGTGATGTCAAGATGGAGTCGTTGCGTTGTACTCAATTGAAAGCTGAGGTTTCTTCTTCGGGCGATTGTAAGATAAAAGGTATCGATTGTCAGGGCGATGTATTGGCTTCTGCCGGTTCTTCGGGCGACATCGTATTGGAAGGTGTCTGCCGGAATGCTGTCCTTGAATCGGGTTCTGCCGGTGATGTCCGTGCCGACCAGTTGCGTGCTACCGATGTAACAGCCAGCAGTTCTTCGGCCGGCGATATTACCTGTTCGGCCAGCGGTACTTTGGACGTACATGTTTCGAGCGCCGGTTCGGTAAGTTACGCAGGTACTCCGGCACGTATTACCGGAGATGTCAAGAAGGCGTCACGGATGTAAGGATATACAGCGGATATATAAAAATAATATAGAGAGACGGTATACAGGTTGTTCAGTGTACCGTCTCTCTGTCTTTTTATGCTTCTTTCCCGAAAGTCTCTTCGATATGGTTCAGGATATTGGTCAGGTCTTCTACCGTTTCTGCACGGAGCATGGCGATACGGGTTTCCTTGAAATTAGGTATGCCTTTGAACAACGGAGAGGCGGCCAGGTGGCGGCGTACGTGCAGGATACCCCGGCGTTCGTCCAGCAGATTTACGCTATCGGCTATTTCGCGGCGCAGGACATCCATTCTCCATTTGAAGGAAAGGGGTGGAAGCAGTTCGCCGGTCTGAAGATAGTGCTTGACTTCCTTGAATATCCAGGGACGGCCAAAGCTGGCCCGTCCGATCATGATGGCGTCTACTCCGTATTTCTCGAAACATTCCTTGGCCCGTTCGGGAGTCGTGACGTCACCGTTTCCGATAATCGGGATACGCATGCGTGGATTCTTCTTCACTTCTCCTATCAGGGTCCAGTCGGCCTCGCCGGTATACATCTGGGCGCGGGTGCGTCCGTGGATGGTCAATGCTTCAATGCCGCAATCCTGCAGCTGTTCGGCCAGGTCTACGATAATCTTGTGGTCGGCATCCCATCCCAGGCGGGTTTTGACGGTAACCGGAACCTTGACGGCATCGACAATGGCACGTGTCATTTCCAGCATTTTCGGTACGTTCTGCAACATACCGGCACCGGCACCCTTCCCGGCTACCCGTTTCACCGGACATCCGAAATTGATGTCAATAATGTCGGGTCTGGCTTCTTCGATGATGCGTGCCGCTTCTACCATGGTATCGGTGTCTTTTCCGTATACCTGAATGGCTACGGGACGTTCCGCGTCGCTGATATTCAGCTTCAGCATGGTTTTCCCGACCGAGCGGATCAGTGCGTCGCTCGAAACGAATTCTGTATAGACCATGTCGGCGCCGAACTCCTTGCACAACAGGCGGAAGGCAGGATCGGTCACATCCTCCATCGGAGCCAGCAGTACCGGCTTTTCTCCTAAATCGATGTTTCTTATCTTCATTGCATGACTTTTGAAGGCGCAAAGATAGTGATTTTTACCGTGCATTTGGTGGAAAATCACTACCTTTGCAAATCATTAATCAGTAAAAAATGAATTATTCGATAAAAGACTTTGAAATCATGGCTCCCGTAGGCTCCCGTGAGTCTCTGGCGGCGGCCATCCATGCCGGAGCGGATTCCATCTACTTCGGAATTGAAAGCCTGAATATGCGTGCACGATCGGCCAGTACGTTTAGCATCAATGACTTGAGGGAAATAGCCCGTATCTGCGATGAAAACGGTGTGAAAAGTTACCTGACGATCAATACCATTATTTACGATGAAGACATCGAGCTGATGCGTAAGATTGTGGATGCGGCCAAGGAAGCCGGTATCAGTGCGGTGATTGCCGCCGATGTGGCAGTGATGGCTTACTGCAATCAGGTAGGACAGGAAGTGCATCTTTCTACTCAGTTGAACATCAGCAACGTAGAAGCCTTGAAGTTTTATGCACAGTTTGCCGATGTGGTGGTGCTGGCACGCGAGCTGAACCTGAAACAGGTACGGAAAATCTATGAAGCCATCCAGGAACAGCAGATAAAAGGTCCGATGGGCGAACTGGTACGTATCGAGATGTTCTGTCACGGTGCCTTGTGTATGGCGGTATCAGGAAAATGTTACCTGAGCCTGAACGAACTGAACGCATCGGCCAACCGGGGTGCCTGTATGCAGGTTTGTCGCCGGGCTTATATCGTGAAGGATAAGGAAAGCGACATCGAACTGGAGGTGGACAACAAGTACATCATGTCGCCGAAAGACTTGAAAACCATTCATTTCATGGATGAAATGATAGAGGCCGGTGTACGGGTGTTCAAGATAGAAGGACGTGCCCGGGGACCTGAGTACGTAAAGACCGTGGTGGAATGTTACAAGGAAGCCATCCGTTCGTACCTGGACGGTACCTTTACGGAAGAAAAGGTAGCCGATTGGGATACCCGTCTGAAGACCGTCTTCAATCGTGGCTTCTGGAACGGTTACTACCTGGGACAGCGTCTGGGCGAATGGAGCAAGAACTACGGTTCGGAGGCAACCGAACGGAAAGTATATGCCGGTCGTGGTATCAAGTATTTCTCCAACATCGGTGTGGCTGAGTTCCTGATAGAGGCTGCCGAAATCAAGGTGGGCGACAAACTACTGATTACCGGACCGACTACCGGAGCAATGTATCTGACACTGGAAGAGGCCCGTGTGGACCTGAAACCGGTGGATGTAGTGAAGAAAGGGGTGCATGTATCGTTTAAGGTACCCGAACGTATTCGTCCGAGTGACAAGCTCTATCGCATTGTCCCGGCCGATGAACTGAAAAAGAAGTGATAGACTCTTACTATTTATTGTAGCCTTGGTGCAATCTGCGTATGCTTGTCAGGGTAGGTAGACCTTGATGTATGAGCCTCCTTGAATGCATCAAGGCTTCTTTGCTTGTTTTTACCTTGTAATATAATCTGCTATGAAAAAATTTTTTCTTTTCCTTTTGTTGCTGGTGTGCACCGGTGTCAGTGCCCAGCAGACCGGACGTTTTCCGCTGACTCAATTTGAAGAACTGACCGATACCAAGCCGCATGATGATGAGACTGTATGGAATAAACTGAAACAGACCGCCTGTTTCAGTTGGGCTACTACCGATGTACGTTACAGAAAACTGGATGTTCCCGATGTGAAACAACAGAACAGCATCCGGCTGGAAGGCTGGAGAGGGGAGCGTGTGAACGCACAGGCTTTGTTGTGGACAAAAGAGGACTTGGGAGATGTAAAAATAGAAATGTCTGAACTGAAAAATGGGAAAAACGTGATTCCTGCTTCTGCCATCCGGACACATTTCGTAAGATATGTCATGACCGATGAACTGAACAAGGACGGAAAAGGAGGCTGTGGAGCGCGTCCGGACAAAGCCGACTGGGATTCGTCCATGGTGGCCGATATGCTGGATATGGAGTCACTTCTTCCGGTAAAGGCACGGACCGTTCAGCCGGTATGGGTGAATGTATGGATTCCTGCCAGTGCAGAACCGGGAGTTTATCGGGGGAAATTGTCTGTATCAGGCGAAAAGCTCGGGCGTAAGTCATTGAGGGTCGAGATACGGGTAAGCGAAAGGGTTCTTCCTGCGCCAAAGGACTGGAGGATGTATGTCGATTTGTGGCAGAATCCGTATGCCATAGCCCGTTATTACCAGGTGCCCTTGTGGAGCAAGGAACATTTTGATGCCATGCGTCCCATCATGCGTATGCTGGCGAATGCCGGTCAGCGGACCATTACGGCCAGCATCATGCACAAGCCTTGGGCCGGACAGACGTACGATCCTTATGACAGCATGATTTTCCGGATGAAAAAACTGGATGGAACCTGGGCTTTCGATTATACGGTGTTCGACAAATGGGTGGACTTCATGATGAATGATGTAGGTATCGACGATTTGATCAGTTGCTATACGATGGTACCCTGGGAATTGAGTTTCGATTACTATGACCAGGCTACAAACCGGGTCTTATATGTGAAAGCCAAACCCGGAGAATCTGCCTATACAGACTACTGGGGCGTTTTCCTGAAAGATTTTGCCCGCCATCTCAAGGAAAAAGGATGGTTTGAAAAGACTTCCATCTCCATGGACGAACGTCCGATGAAGGATATGCAGGAAGCCATTAAGGTTGTGAAAGCGGCCGATCCGGATTTCAAGATTATGCTGGCAGGCAATTATCACGACGAAATCCAGGCTGACTTGTATTATTTGTGTATTCCCTACGGACAGACATTCCCGGCGAAAGTGAAAGCCGAACGTGAGCAGAAAGGACAGATCAGTACGTATTATACATGTTGTACGGAAGCTTTTCCGAATATCTTTACTTTCTCAGCACCGGCCGAAGCTGCGTGGACAGCTATCCATGCCGTAGCCGGAGGTTATGACGGCTATCTGCGCTGGTCTACCATGAGCTGGCCGGCCGATCCGCTGCACGATTCCCGTTTCCGTACCTGGGCTGCCGGCGATACGTATTGCATTTACCCGGGGCCGCGGAGCAGTATCCGTTTCGAACGGTTGGTGGAAGGTCTGCAGTGCTGTGAAAAGATACTTATCTTGCGCGATGAACTGGTTCGTAAGAATGCCCGTCGTGAGCTGGGTAAATTGAACAAGCTGGTGGGAGAATTTATGCCGGAAAGTGAAAGTTATACGCATAAATCGGCTGCCGATATGGTAAACGAACTGAATGCTTACGTGAACTCCTTGTAAACGATAGCTTGGCTGGAGGAAAAAACACCTGTAATGTTCTGAAGGGATGTTACAGGTGTTTTTTTATGCTGTTGGAAAACTGTTGAAGTTTTCAACAGGGGTGTGAATAAGAATGTTCACGAGACGAATATAAATGCTCCAAATAATCTATAGGGTATTGAAAATCAGTTTCAAGTTAATTCCCCTTATTTATAAACATCTTGTTAATAAGCCGGACGAAAGAGTGTGGACAAGTTAAGTCTCTTGTCTGTTGGATAATGGTTCTTACCGGCTGGCAGCAATGATACCTCCTCCTAGAACGACGTTATTCCGATAAAAGGCAGCGGCCTGTCCGGTTGCAATCGAAGCCAGTGGATCATGTAGCTGTACATGCAGGTTTCCGTCGTTGGTACGGGTTACGGTACAGCGGTTGGCCTGCTTGCGGTAGCGTACTTTGATGATGACGTCGTCTTTTCCCAGCAAGGCAGACGGATTGGTGATGTTCCAGTCTGTCAGCACAATTTCGGTCTGTTCCAGTGCCTGCAGGTTGTCGCTGAGGATAATTTTGTTTTCTTCTGGATAAATGGCCTTTACGAATAGGGCTTTGTTCAGGTGAATGCCCAGCCCTCTTCGTTGTCCGATGGTGTAAAAGGGGTATCCCTCATGCTTCCCGAGAAAATGCCCTTCTTCGTCGTAAAAGTTTCCGGGAACAATGCGTCCGGGAGTGACGTGCTGATGCAGGAAGGTACGGTAATCCATGGGACAGAAACAGACTCCTAGGCTATCCCGTTTACGGGCTGCTTTCAGAAATCCCCGTTCGGCAGCTATTTCACGTACCCTTGTTTTGGTCAGTGCCCCCATGGGAAGCAGCATACGTTGGAGGGTGGATTGTGGCAATCCCCACAGAAAGAAGGACTGGTCTTTATCCGGATCGGCTCCCTGTGTGATGTGCCAGTATCCGTCAATCTGTTGTTTCTGGACATAATGTCCGGTAGCAAAATAATCGCAGCCTTCTTGATCGGCTATCTGCTCCAGGAGTGGCCATTTCAGGTAGTTATTGCATAGCGTGCAGGGCACGGGAGTTCGCCCTGCCAGGTATTCACGGATGAAATAATCGATGATGCGCTGACGGAACTCTTCGCGTACATCGTAGGTCAGGTGGCGAATTCCCAGGCGGTCGCATAGTTCGCGTGCGTCGTCCAGGTATTCCGTATTGTTATTTTTTTCATAGAACCGGAATGTAATGCCGGTTACCTTATAACCTGCATCTTGTAGTAACAGCGCAGCTACCGAACTGTCCGTTCCTCCACTCATGCCAAGTAATACGCTTTTATTGGATTTCATGCTTGATCTTGTTGTTTTTAGGGGTATTTCGCTTAAGGGCATAAAAAAAGGAGTACCGCTGTACTCCAACCTTTGTTAACCTTAAATCTAATACTATGAAAAACACGATGCAAAGGTACGGAATACTGGGAAATATGCAAGCGTTCAGGCTTAAAAAGCATGTTTTATAACATAGATTAAGAATTTGGGGCTTTGCTTCTAGGTTTGTTAAGAGATGAGGCTCAAATTAAGGAGAGGTGTGTATATCGTTTGCTTGCAGATACCGGAAAATTTGAAAGGACGGTGAGCAGACTGTTCAGAGGTGCAGGCAGATATAAGAATGAATCGTAAAAATAAATGAGTAACCCTACAGGGAGGATTACTCATTCTGATGAGAAAGGCGTTGTATTATATCCGGTGTTCAGGGTTATTTGCTCTTTTTCCCCCAGTAAGTCCTGCAGTTCTTGTCATAACCGGCATAGACAATGGTATGTGTCCTTGGAGAAGCTTCCCAGTCTGTTTCGCGTTGCAGGTAAAGTTCTACGCCGTTGTCGAGGATGAGGCAGCGGTTGTTGCTGTCATACGTCCAGGTAGCTCCTTTCCAGTCTCCTGCTGTTACCTGATGGTCGGCCGAAAGTGTCATTGAAGTTGATGTCTTCTGGTTTCCGTACGAATAGGAAAGATCAATGTTTTCCCAGTCTCCAGTCAGTTCGTTTTCGGTTATCTCTACCTGTGGCACGGCTCCGTAGCGTTCGGGCATTACGAGCGGCCAGCCGTCTTTGGTCCAGCGTATGCAGCGTACCTGTCCCATCATGATGGCATTGCTATAAGCGTTTCCGCTTACATTTGCCGGAAAACGTCCCTGTGAGGCAAAGAACCAGTTGCCGTTCCCGTCGTCGAAAATACAGCAGTGAGAAATACCTACCCAGCCGTCGCTTCCGTTGAATTTATACGGGTGGGTTACTACGGGAAGGACGTCTCCTCCGGTTGTCGTTACATCCGTACCGTCCATACCCAGATAGGGGCCTGTTATGCTGGTGGCACGTGCTACACGGGTATTATACGGTACCTCCAGAGCGTCGTAAGCCAGAAACAGGTAATAATATCCGTCGTGGTAAATGATTTCAGGACCTTCTGAACCTTGCCAGCGGTTTCCCATCTGACGTGTAGCTATTAACTGGCCGTAGGCGGCAATGTCATCGTTTGTTCCCCAGGGATTCGGTAGATCGGCCTTTACCTTACCGGTTTCTCCGTCGATTTCCACGAGAGCGATACCGCTGTGCCAGGAGCCGTAAACCAGATAGTGTCTTCCGTCGTTGTCGATTATGTAACTGGGGTCGATGGCATTCCATTTGTAATAGCAGTTTGCCCAATTGTTCGAAGCAACATGGAAGTTCAGGCCTTTATCCGAAGCATTGGTGATGACGTAACCTTTGTCTGTCCAGCCGTCGTTGTTGGCAGGGTTGTCATTTTCCATGAGGCCGATGAAGGCACGTTCGCTCCATGTACCGTCACCGCTTAACGTGCCGGGACAGACGATGGAATAGTACATCCGATACAGGCCGTTTCTTACTTTTCGTACACAAGGGGCCCAGTAGCCGAAATCGGCTGTGTTGGCCGTGGTAGGAGCCAGTCCCATGCCTGCACGGATTTCATTCAGTTTCGGGATGACCCATTCGGGCAAACTCTGCATGGTTCCGCCCAGATATTCCCAGTCTACCAGGTTCTTTGACCGCCGTCCGTGGAAATGTCCGCCGGCAGTATGGGCATTACCATACGAAGCATCCGTCTGATACATGTAATAATATCCGTCTTCGGCCAGAACTACTGTGGGATCGTGAACGTTACTCAGGTTCCATTGGCTTCGTTTGGACCAGTCGGCGATACTGACATAATTGTCTGCGTAGGTCGGAGCCACATAGTTCTTGAGCTGATCATCCATGCTTTGGCTTTCTGTAGTCGCTGCAAGTGCGTCCGAATATGTATACCGGCTGTTTCCATACACGTAGGCACGGATGTAATAAGTCGTATTGCCCATCAGGTCGGAAAGAGTAGCGCTGAAGCTTTCGTCCGCATCTATTGCGTGATCGTTGATGGTGGGATTCTGGTTATTGGTGCTGTAGCAGAATCCTTTTCTGACAATACTGTTTACATTGCCGGAAACCGATGAGGTGACAGTCAATGAAGTCCCCGTCGTTTCGATGACATCGGGAGTAGTTATGACTACATCGCTGTTTTGGCTGTATTCTGTGTCGCCGTTGCTGTCCGAACATGCCGAGAGAATAAAGACGGCCAGCAGGGTTGTCCAGATGAATGTTAGTTTGTTCATAGATTAGGGGTTTTTAAGAATCATGCCGCTTCTTCCAGCGAAGGAAGAAACGGCACGAACAGATAAATGATGGATTATTCAGCGTCGAATACGAGGTGACTGCCGTCAACAGTCAGGGCAAAGAACAGATCGTCAGGATCTACTGTATTGATACCCAGGTAATACTGGGTTGATGTGGTACCGGTGGTTCCTTGCATGATGGCTTGGATGTCGGCCGTACCGTTTCCACAGTTGGTTACATAGACTGTCACCTTGGCGCCGTTCATACCAGCCAGCCAGGTAGCCCAGTCGCCTTGCGTACCGCCGGCACGGCAAGCTGCATAACCGTCTCCCCATCCGTAATTGTCGGCACGGACAACTCCATATTCATTCAGTGCCGCACCACGCAGGACTACGACGAAGTGGTTCCAGTTGCCGGCCAAGCTGCTGTAGTTGGTGAATGCAATGGATCTGGTTTCTCCTGCAGGGACGTTGAAGTCATCGGAGAAGGCTCCCCAAAATGCTGTCGAGTTATCTTCGGCTCCTACTACCGCAGCGCTGTTCTTTACGGCTGTGACTGCAGATTCCGTTACGGTAACTTCTGTCTGTGCGGTTACTCCTTCGTCTGCGGTAATGGTGACAGTGTGAGAACCAGCCGTGGCAGGAACGGCAGAGAAAGTCAGTTTTGAGTTGTCAATTACCTTAGAAGTTCCGTTGACATACGTTGCAGTGATTTCCATGCCGGTAGGATCGAAGGCCAGTGTACGATCTGTAAGGTCTTTGGTAGCGTCAGATGTGTAGTAATAATATTGTTTACGTGCAGGCTGAGTCGTAATTTCAATCGACGCTATTTTCTCTACCACTTCGAAAGTAGCGTTGGCAACGACCGGTTGCTCGCAGTTTTCTCCTTTAAAGGTCTTGTTGTAGATGGCTACAAGGTTTTTCACTCCCGGTGCATCCATATCGGGGATGGTAGAGAAATGAAGCTCGGAAGCCGTAACTGTTTTTGTCACACCTTCTTCAAAAGTGACAACGGCCGAGACATTCATCATGGCCGAATCCAGAGGAGTACCTACGTTGACCTGATCGGGGACATTCTGCAATTCCATGGAAATCGGATTCTTGTCGTTGGCAGAAGTAAGGCCGCCGATAGGAACGATGTTGGTTTGCAGAAAATCGATGTAGGAACCTTCGGGAACCAGGAAACAGCGGATGTTGGTGTTGCTTGCGTCCGGGTTCAGGTTAGGTTCCTTGTAAGGTTGTGCATAAGTCTTTGTCGCGACACCGTTGGTTATCTTGATGTTGAAGGCACTTTCGCTGGTACGGTCGACGGTGAGTGTTACCTTACCGCCCAGGCTCTGTACGTTGGCATCCATGTTGTCTACCGGCGAGAGAATCAGCGTACTTGTAGTGTACTTGAAGTAAAGATGATTTCCCCATTGCGAATTGAAGCTTAACGAATCGCCTGTCGCATCGAAACGGAAGGCACCGTATTCCGCATATCCGTCACCACTGCGATCGACATCGTTGGTGATAACGAGGGCAAAGTTTTTGTAATAGGTGTTATCGTCCGGATTGATGTGCAGGTTGAATACCGCATTCCATTTTTCACCGTCGGGTATTACGTAATACTTGGAGAAAGCAGACCACCAGCCGCTGGTGAAATCCGTGTTGCCGATGGTATATACATCTTCCTGCATACCTTCAAGTACTTCTTCTTCTCCCGGATTCTTTGAATTGGCTATGGAATCTACTTTTTCAGAAATCCAGTCGGGGGCGTTTACGTTATAGAGTTCGCCACCCTCACAGCCTGTCAGAGCGAACAGCCCCAGGGCTATCGAACAGCAGGCAGTTAGTATTTTATTGAGATGTTTCATTGTATTAAGAATATGAATGGAAATAAATTGAGTCTTCCCCTTCCTGCTTCTCTGCGGTATGTCAGTGAGGGGAAGAATCTTTTTCTTGTTTTTATTTAATTCAGACTGGTTACCGGACGTACTTTCCATCCTTTTTCCTGGAAGTATGCAGAGTTGTCGGTGCTGTTGTTGGCTGAGTTGCCCTCCAGATTCGGATTGTTGTTCATCAACGACTGTACAATCGGGAGGAATTCATGTCCGGGACGGTACGTATCATAAGAACTCTTCAGTTCGGAGTCGGTTCCGATATTGCTGTAGCTGACCGGTTCTTTTACTCCTTTGGTTGAACGACGGAAGGTACCGTGTTCTTTCAATTGCTGCAGACGTCCCTGGTCGTAGAAGAATCCCCAGCGGATAAGGTCGAAGCCACGACCGAATTCACAACCGAATTCTTTCGGGCGTTCTACGTTGGCAATCTGTTCGAAAAGTTTGTCGGCTGTATTGAAGTCGGCCAGTTTCAAGCCGGCCAGACCTGCGCGGTTACGAACCTGATTGATCCAGTCGATAGCCTGCTGTGTAGGTCCGTTGACTTCGTTCTCGCATTCAGCCGCACGGAGCAACACATCGGAGTAACGCATCATACGCAGGTTGATACCGTCATGCAGACCGGTGACGATGGTGCTGTACAGGCCGGTACGCAGGTTGGTGAATTTGGCGATGGGCAATCCACCGTAGGTGTTGTTGGTTACGAGTTCATCCTGAGCGGTCAGTGGTTGGGTATAGGCCACATTTCCATATTCGAAATCTTCCCAGTCGGTTTCATAAGTACCGATGGTCCAATACAGACGCGGGTCGAGTGTGCCCGATGTGGTACGTTCTTCTTTGAAGAGGTGATACAGCCATGGAGAAGCCGAGATGTCGGCCCAGCCGCCATACACACCCGGTCCGAAGTTACTTTCGATAGCGGAACCTTGCGTGGCGTTCGGGCTGGTATTTACCGGAGTCCATTCATCGTCGGTACCTTGTGATTCCAGGTCGAGGAACTGTATTTCGAAGAGGCTTTCGTCGTTGTTTTCGTAAGCCGGACCTTCACGGAAGTTGTCTCCATAGTTTTCCATCAGCCGGTAAGTGCCGTATTTCTGATTGATGATGTCTTTCAGTACGGTCAAAGCCTCACTGAATTTGTGGCGTACCATCAGGGTACGGGCATAGTAACCGGCTGCGGCACCGCAAGTGGCGCGTCCGCCTGCCCATTCTCCGCCTTCGTTGCGTGACGGCAGTAGATCCATTGCTTCCTTGAAATCTTTTTCTACCTGATCAAGTACTTCGTCGTAGGTATTGTTGGCTCCGTAAAGTCCGTCCAGTGAGGAATAGGTATTGTAATCGGTGATGAGCGGCGGATTCTGGTAATAACCGGCCAGGTTGTAATACGCCAGGGCACGCATAAAGAGTACCTGTCCCTTGATACGTTTCATCTTTTCAGAAAGCACACTGTTGTCTTCTCCACAACGGGTGATGGCAAAGTTGCATACGTTGATGGTATAATACCATTCGCGCCAGGGCCACCAGGTAATATCGGAAGTGACTTCCGCGTTAAGGTCGTCGAAGGGCAGATACCATACCTGTGAAGAATTCCAGGCCTCATCGCCACGGCATACGTCGATGGTATAACCTACACGGGCATAGGAGCCTTCCATGCGCATGTGGTTGTAGGCTGCAATCACGCTTTCTTCCAAATCATCGGCATTGAAGCCGAAAGTACTTGAGGTCTGTTGGTTCGGATTTACCAGTTCCAGCTTATCCATACAAGATGTCATGGTACCGAATCCCAGCATCAGAGCAAGTGTATATTTATTCAATGTTAGTTTCATACGGTTTGTTTTTTGGTATTTAGATACTGGATAACAATTAGAATGTAAAATGAACGCCACACATGAATGTACGTGCAGTCGGGAATGAACAGAAGTTATAACCCGGTGTGAAGGTTCCTCCTGCATAGTCTACGTTGTAACCTTTATATCCGGTAAATGTGTAGAGGTTCTGTGCCGATACGTAGAGCCGTACGTTGGATATGTATTTGCCGAACCACTGGTCAGGGAAATTATATCCCAATTCTACGTTGGCAATCTTCCAGTACGCCGCATTCTGGATTTTGCGTGAACTGAACAGGTCGTTCCAGGCCAGGCTGGCACTGTTGGTTACATAGGTACGTGGAACATCAGAAATGTATGTACCGTCTTCACTGAACCGGTTGGCGTCGAGCATTTCTACACTCTTGTTTCCCCAGCCGTAGCAGGAGTTGAGTGAGTTGTAGATATCATCGGCCACGTGGTAATTCAGGGCACCGAAGCTGGCAATGCTCAGGTCGAAATTCTTGTATTCGAAACGTACGTTCAGTCCGTAGTTGATCTTAGGCAGGCCGCTGCCCAGTACTACCTGGTCGTTTGCATCTACCTTGCCGTCTCCGTTTACGTCTTTATAGAGGCAGTCGCCTACATTGGCACCTTCCTGAACGGCATGATTGTCAAGATCTTCCTGTGTGCGGGCAATTCCTTCATAGACCCAGCCGTAGAACTGGCCGATTTCCTGGCCTACGTTGGTGATGTAAGCACCTGAGATATAAGAGTCAGTTCCAAAGCCCAGTGAGGTTACACGGTTGCGCAATGTACTGAGGTTGGCCGAGATCTCATATTTGAAGTCGTGATCGTGATTGCGATAGGTAGCGGCGAATTCAAAACCGGAGTTGTTCATTGAAGCGGCGTTCATGGTAACGGTGGTATTGGAGACACCGGCCTGTTCCGGAACAGGAACGGCATACAGCAGGTCGTCGCTGATGTTCTTGTACCATTCGGCGGTGAATTCCAGACGGTTGTTGAAGAGGGCGAGATCTACACCTACGTTGTAAGTCTTCTTCTTTTCCCATGACAGGTTGTTGTCAACGAATGTAGAGATGGCAGAGCCGGTAATGGGAGTATTACCGAAACTGTAAGTCATGTTGTTTCGTGCCATAACAGCCTGATACATGTATTCACCGATGTTTTCGTTACCAAGTTCTCCGTAGCTGGCACGGACCTTGAACATGTTTACTACTTCAGGATTGAAGGGGAAGAAGTTTTCCTTATCGAAACGCCAGCCTACAGATACGGAGGGGAAAGTACCCCAGCGGATGTTTTTAGACAGGCGTGAGCTTGCATCCCGACGGACGGTCGCCGAAATCAGGTATCTGTCGGCAAAATTGTAGTTGATACGGCCGATATACGACAGGATGGCGTGCTTGTATTCGAAACTTTCAGAGTAGGTGTCCGAAGCGTTTTGGAGCTGCAGGAAATAAGGTTCCGGGAAGTTGATACCCCATCCGGTCAGTAGGTCTGTATTTTCTTCTTCGTATGTCTGACCGGCTACGATGTTGATGTGGTGTTGCCCTATGGTACCGTCGTAGGTAAGAACGTTTTCAATCAGCGCGTCCGAATAGTCGCGTGAAGCTTTGGTCAACCGTTCGTTACTCTTGGCCAGATAAACACGGTTGCTCTGTACCCAGGCAGGAATCCAAGTGAAGTCCTTGCAGTGGGTTTTGCTGTAAGAAAGGTTGATCCGGTAGTTCAGCTTATGATTCTTGCTTTCGATACCCAGCATCTTGAAAAGGTCTACATCGGCCGAAGCGGTTCCTACAAAGCGGTCTACACGCGTATTGCGTTGCAGCAGATTATTTACCAGCAGCGGGTTGGAGGCAGAAATATCACCGTGAATGGTATCGTAATAAACGCCGTATCCGTATGCGTCATAGTTAAAGTTGTTGGCTATGCCCACTTTGTCATCGAGCACCCATGTAGAGGAGTCGTATGCCTTGATGGTGGGTTGCATCAGCAGGGTACCGCGCAGTACGTTGGTTACGTCGCCGTATAAGCCCTGAACATATTCGGAAGCATTGGACAATCCCATATTGTCCTGGTCTGAGTGAGAGTAGACAAGACTGGTCTGGAATTTGATAAATTTGGTATCCATGGAGTTATTCACACGGGCCGTATAGCGTTCGTAGTTAGGACCGGCACCTTCGAGGGTTCCTTTCTGGTTGAAATAGTCCAGTGATACGTTGTACGTACTGTGTGCGCTACCGCCAGACAGGTTTACGTTGTGGTTCTGTCGGATGCCTGTCTTGAATACTTCGTCAAACCAGTCGGTATCCGTTTCATCCTGGAAATAATATTTGCCTGTCGTATTGTCGAATCTGTAACCCAGTGGGACAGGAGTATTGGAGTTTGTACAGGCCTGGCCGATGTACTGGCTGTACTGATCGGCGTTCATTACGTCGTACACTCCTTTGGGAATATTGTCTATACCTACATATCCGCTGTAATCTACCTTCAGCGGCTGGTCTTTCTGTCCGCGCTTGGTGGTGATGATGATGACACCGTTGGCTGCACGTGAACCGTAAATGGCGGCTGCCGAAGCGTCTTTCAGCACCTGGATGGTTTCGATGTCGTTGGAAGAGAAGTCGCGGATGGAAGTTCCCATCGGAACACCATCGATGACATAGAGTGGGGAAGTATCGCCGAAGGAACCGACACCGCGGATACGCACAGTCGGATCGGCACCGGGCTGACCGTCGGAAGTGATTTGTACGCCTGGCACCTTACCTTCGAGCATGGTGGAAATGTTGGAATGAGATACCTGTTTCAGGGCTTCCGTGTCTACTACGGCTACAGATCCGGTCAAGTCGGATTTCTTTTGTGTACCGTAGCCCACAACGACTACCTGCTCCAGCATGAGGTCGTCTGTCTGTAATTGGATCGGTTCGAGAATGGCCCGGTTGCGGACAGCCACTTCACGGTCTTTATAGCCTACGTAACTGATCAGGAGGACAGCATTTCCCGGAACTTCCATCTGGAAATTTCCATCCAGATCGGTCGTTGTTCCGCCTTGTCCGTCTTTGATTCTGATGGTAGCTCCCAACAAGGGCTCGCCTTGTTCATCGACAACTTGTCCACTGACCTTGATGGTTGGCGATTGTGTCACGGCAGCTATAGCGGTTGTTGGATATACCGCTGCACCGCCCAAGGTACACAAGCCCAGCATTGTGGAAAAAATGAATTGTTTTTTCATGTTTAGAGGTATTAAATTTAAAATTATGATTAGATAATTATTGACCTGACAAGAACAGGCTTTTGTATGCATTGTCATCGGCTGCCTGAAGGTTGCTTTTATACATACATGGAATACAGAGTGGTTATTCCGGGAACCGGATTCTGTGAACGTCTTTGATCAGAATGGCGATTACTTTCGTATGCCTGTTGTTTTTCATGGTATGGAGAATTATTTATGAGTTGGTTGAACAATACGGTTTTTATAACGTCACAAATGTAGGAGGACAAATGAAAATTGAGGTGGACAAACGGACTTTATAGGTGGATAAACTTGTAACATATCTTTGCAAACGGCTGACGGCAAGTTTATTCTTTTGTTTTTATGCGGGATACGTTGGTGACAAATTGATGAAAATGTGATTCAACGAAGAAATAGAAAAGAGAATATCAGGTAGATGACAAATTGATGTAACCTGAGTAAAGGGCATAAAAAAGGAGTACCGCTGTACTCCAACCTTTGTTAACCTTAAAATCTAATACTATGAAAAACACGATGCAAAGGTACGGAATACTGTAAAATACGCAAGTAATCCAACTAAAAACTTATGTTCTATAACACAGTTTAAGAAATTCTTTTTGTCGTGAAAGTTTTGTTAACGGGTTTGGGGATAAAAATAGATGTTGTAATCTCTGTTATTCATCTTGATGTGTCTTTTACTGATACTATGTATATGGTAATATCATTTTATTTTTAGATATATAGATTTACTATCAGTATTATAGCATATATTGAAAAATGCTAACTTATTTATTGAGTAGATTATCTTGGATATATAAGATTGTTAATTTTTATCTATTATTTGATGCGTAGAAATGTTACTATAATAAGTGCATTTGTTAAAATGCTGTTTTTATTTAACTCTATAGATATTTATTTCTTTTCAGAAAACAACCGGACAATTGCGCAAAAACGTCTTATTCTTTCCCCTAAAACGATCAGACCTTTGCCGGAAGCTTGCTAAAAGACTTTTTGAGGCTGCAAAAACGGAGAATCCGAAGCTGGAAGCACCGGACGGATGGACTGTTTCCGGGTGTCAGTTTGTTTGCAGATGAGGAGGTGTGGATTGATTTATTCAGCAGATCGTCGATGTGCTTGTTTCTTTGTCTGGAATTTCGTTTGAAAATTTGTCTTTCTGCTTTTTAAAGGTCCGGCGAGAACTCAGATTTCTTCGGCATTTCAGGTTCTCGTGCGGAAAGCGGCATTCTCAGCGTTTCGGATAATCAAAGTGTCAAAATGAAAGACCTGCCTGCTCTGTGTGTTTTACAGAGCTTGGGCAGGTCTTTTTGAAAGGCAATACAGTTGAACCCGTTTATTTGCCAGTTTTCACAAACTTATAGACAGCGAATGTCTTGGCGCCGATTTCGGTATTCAGTACGTTGTTTTCGATGCTGATTTTGCTTTCTTTCGGAACAATCAGGTTCGGATTGTCGAGGGTATTTTCGGCATCCAGGTTATCGGAGTGCAAGGTGATGCAGGTGCCTTCGCCCAACTGAACGGATTTTTTCAGTCCCTTGAATTCCACGTTCAGTTTCTGTGCCTTGTCGGATACGTTGGCCACCTTCACGATGTAAGTCTGAGTCGGTTCGTCCCAAACGGCGCTGGCAAACAGACCGTTCTGTCCTTCCTGTCCGCTTACCGGCTGCTTGTCCATGGTGAGTGGAACCACGTTGGTACCTTTGTTGTGTCCGTAGAGTGACTGTACATACCAGCTGCAGGAACGTACGGAGCGCAGGTTGTCGAACCAGATGAGGTCCGGACGCCACTGCCATCCTTCTACGTGAGCCAGGAGCGGAGCGTAGGTAGCCATGTGAACGATGTCGGCATTACGTTCCACACCAGTCAGGAAGGCAGCTTCCAGCAGGGAGGCTTCGAAGTGGTTCCATTTCTTTCCTTTTCCGTGGCAGGCATATTCGCCGGCAAATACTTTCGGTCCCTTGCGGTCGTAATTGTCATAACGGTTGCCCGATTTCAGGAACCAGTCTTCCGGACGGTAGAAGTGTTCGTCTACCAGGTCTACTTTCAGCTTCTTCATTTCCGGCCAGAGGTAGTCGAACTGGTCGCCTTCCGAGTTGGGACCGGACGAACCGATGATGTGGATGTCCGGATAAGCCTTGCGGATAGCTTCGACGAAGGGTTTCAGGTGTTCCGGATATTCGGGGCCCCACTGTTCGTTACCTACAGCGATGAACTTCAGGTTGAACGGAGCGGGATGTCCCATGTCGGCACGGAGTTTTCCCCATTGGGTATCCGTGCTTCCGTTGGCGAATTCTATCAGGTCGAGTGCGTCCTGGATATAGCTTCCCAGGTCGCATACCTTGACGTGTGCGTCAGGGCTGTCGTTCTGGAACTGGCAGGCCAGTCCGCAGCTCACTACCGGCAGCGGTTCGGCTCCCATGTCTTCGGCCAGCAGGAAGAGTTCGTAGAATCCCATGCCGTAAGTCTGGAAATAATCGGGGAAGAAGCGGTACGGGAAGGTGTAGTGCCAGCGGTTTTCGTTCAGCGGACGGTTCTCTACCGGGCCTACCGAGTTCTTCCAGTTGTAGCGGGTGGCCAGGTCGGTTCCTTCGACGATGCATCCGCCCGGGAAACGGAATACGCCCGGTTGGGTATCGGCCAGTGCCTGGGCGAGATCTTTCCGCAGACCGTTTTCACGTCCTTTCCAGGTATCTGTCGGGAAGAGAGAGACGTGTTCCAGGTCGACAGTACCCCCCGAGGTCAGGAAAATGCGCAGATGGGCTTTTTCGAAAGTAACGGGTGAGGTCAGTACGACTTCGTATTTTTTCCATTCCTTGGAATTGATTTCCATGTCCTGCGAGGTGATGACCTGGCTTTCGTCCATGGAAGCGTTGTTGATCAGTTCGACCCTGATTTTCTGGTTCTCTCCGCGGGCCCAGACCGTAAACCGGTATTTTTCGTTGGCTTTCAGTCCGATACCGAAAAATCCTTCATTCTCTATTCCCGTATGCTTTTGGGAATGGCCGGCATATCCCAGGCGGACATAGTGCGGATTCCGCTTGAACGGGCCGTCACTCTGCAGGGTGACGTTTCCGAAAATATCCCATCCGGCAAATCTGTCCGGAAATTCGAACGAACGGTTCTTGACGAGTTCGGCATACAGGCCTCCGTCGGCTCCGAAGTTGATGTCTTCGAAAAAGTGTCCGTACATGGTGGGCTGGATTTCGGCTCCCAGCTTATTTGCCTGCACAACCAGCTGATTGACATCCTGTGCATGGAGGGTCAGTCCGGCCGAAAGTGCGAGGGCGCTTAAAAAAGTAAAGTGTTTGTTCATGGTGTGATAATTTATGGTGTTTTTATTTAACGACTCCTTCGGTAGTCATTTGGATGCGTTTGATGGTACCGTCCGGATTGTATTCCAGCCGGTCGATGCAGATGGAACGGCGGAATCCGCATCCGTCGGGATTGATGGCTCCGTTGTGATAGATGAAATAAGACCGGCCCTGGAAATCGATGATGGCCTGGTGGTTGGTGTTGGAGTTTCCGGCCAGTTCGTTCAGGATTCCCTTGTATTCCCACGGGCCGTTGATACTTCTGCTCATGGCATAACAGGTTTTCTCGGGAAATTCGGATGCGAAAGAAAGGTAGTACCAGTCTCCGTGTTTGTGGATCCAGGGCGCTTCGGTGTAGCGGGGAAGCGGAATCGGCATGATCGGGCCGTCCAGCTCAATCATGTTTTCTTTCAATTTGGCATAATAGCATTGCGTATTTCCCCAGAACAGGTATGCCTGGCCGTCATCGTCGATGAAGACCGTCGGGTCAATGTCGTCCCATGCGATGGACGTGTATGCTGTGGTCATATCGTTTGTTATCAGCGCCGAGCCGCGCGCGTCTCTGAACGGACCGACAGGTGAGTCGGCTACTGCCACTCCGATGGATTTGCCGGGAACGGTGGCATGTTCTACGGTGACGTACCAGTAGAATTTCCCGTTGCGTTCAATGACCTGACTGGCCCAGGCATCACCTTTGGCCCATTTAAAGTCGGTGGCCTTCAGTGTGTAGGCATGTTCGGTAAAATGTTTCAGGTCCTTGGTGGAGAGAATGCACCATTCGTTCATCAGGTAGAACTGCTGGGGAGCGGGAGCTTCGTCGTGCCCGGCATAGATGTACAGGGTACCGTCGTGCACCATGGCTGCCGGGTCGCCCAGGTATTTGTATTTCACGATGGGATTGGTAGTCGCTACGAACGTGGTATCTTTTCCGGCGGCGTGCAGAGAGGTTGTTCCCCAAAGGGCGAACAGGCAGCAGAGAGACCACTTGAACAGTTCGAATTTGTTTTTCATATTCGTTAGATTTTAATTTAAAGTCCTTTTAATTTATGTAGTACAAGTGTACCGGCGGGCGGCACAACTTGTCTACATAATTATATCAACTAACCTTTCTAAACCTGATGCAGGTTTATCATAATGCAAAAATATAGGTTATGGTTGAGCCATAGGTGGACTTTTTTTATCGTTTGGTGGATTTTTGGTACTAAGCTATGAATTTAATTTGAAATTACGGAGATGTTTTCGAAAAGCTTTTTACATTTGCTTCATAATAAACCTGATTGGCTATGATAAACACGAGAAAAAGGCTCTGGATCGTTTGTGTCGTCTGGGGAATCATTGGTGAGTTGTGGGCGCAGGCGCCGTCTTTGGAACATTATTTGAGCCGGTATGCGCTGACTGAAATAACCATGTCGAACGGTCTCCCCCATAATTTTGTAGATGATATCCTGAAAGACAGTGAAGGGTATCTGTGGGTGTCTACCCAGGGAGGAGGAGTGGCACGTTATGACGGCAACGAATTTCTGGTGTTTAACGCGACGGGCAACCGGAATGCTTTGCGCAGCAATTTTGTGAACAATCTTTGTGAGGATAATTTCAAGCGTATCTGGATGGCCAGCGAACAGGGGCTGGACGTATTGGATACCCGTGATATGGAATTGTTGACTTACAGGGAACTGGCAACGGCCGGACAGGTTGATTCGACTTTGTTTCACCGGCCGGTCACGTTTCTGATGAAGAGCGAATCCGGCAGTCTGTGGGCTTGTAGCGGACAGCGGATCTATAAGATTGTATTCGATGAGGCAGGAAATGTTTCGGGTATTTATGACATGGCTCCTGTCCAGATGAACGATCGTGGGGCTTTCCTTTGTGAAGTAGACGGTTATGTCTGGTTTCAGTGGGAGGGGCAGGTTTGCCGCATTAGGGAAAAAGGAACAGCGTCTCAGCAGCCCATGAGAGTTTCGGCTAAATTGCAGTTGCCCAGGTACCTGAATGTCTTTTGTATGTATCACCGGCAGAACGATGTATGGATAGGTACCAGTATCGGTCTGTTCCGCTATAATCTGTTGTCTGATTCTTTCAAGTCGTATTATTATCGGGCCGATGACGTGCATTCCCTGTCGCAGAACTATATCACATCGATAGCTGTTACGGCCAACGACCTGCTGCTGGTAGGTACGTTGTGGGGAATCAATGTGTACGATCCGGCACAAGACGCTTTCGACCGCATCCAGCACGATGATAATTCGTGGAATGTCTTTAACCTGAATTCCAATTTTATCAATACGCTGTATGCCGATGGTCAGGATGGGATTGTCTGGATAGGAACGGAAACCGGTGGACTGACCAGGATGTATCCTTCTTACCTTTCGGTTACCAATTACAGTCATTCTCCTTACCAGCCGGGAAGTCTCTCGAAAAACATTGTCAATGCCATAGTGGAGGATGAGACCGGTAAACTCTGGGTGGGGGTCGTGGAAGGAGGGCTGAATTGCCGATTGCCCGGAACAGACCGGTTCATCCATTATACGACCGACGCTCCCGCCCATTTGGCGCATAATTCGGTCAGTGCCTTGGCCCTCGACGCTGGGAACCGGCTGTATGTCGGATCGTGGGGAGGAGGTCTGGGGTGGATTGACCGTAAGAATCTGTCGGACAAACGTTTTCATCCGATACCTGTGGATGACCTGTTCATCTCGAACCTGATCTATGATTCCATCAATGATTTACTTTGGATCAGTACGGGTACCGAATTGTATACGTATAATCCGGAAACGGATGAGGTACGGAATCCTTTTGCAAGCGTGAAACGGACTTATATCAACCGGAATGCGCTGGGAGGTTGCATTACGGAGGATGGAGAACTGTGGATTGCCGCTTCCTTCGGATTGTGTCAGATCGATCTGAAGGCTTACCGCGACGGAAAACTGGTTTATCAGATCTATACCCGGAAACTGAACGCGCCTGCTTCCCGGCAGTATGAGCGGGTCACTTCTGTCTTTCAGTCGAAAGACGGTACGTTGTGGATCGGCACCAATGGAAACGGATTCTATAAACGGGTGAAGTCTGGCAACCGTTATGTCTTCCAGGATTATACGACTCAGGATGGTCTGGTGAACAACAATGTGCGGGGAATTGTGGAAGACTGGTACGGAAATCTCTGGATAACGACACTGAACGGCCTTTCCCGGTTTTCAATCGTTGAAGAGTCTTTCCGAAATTTCTCCAAGAATGACGGGTTGGCTTCGAATCAGTTTTACTGGAAGGCCATAGCGGTATCGGCCGACAGGCAGATTCTGTATCTGGGATCTGTAGGCGGACTGACAGAAATCCGTTCGTTGATGGAAGTGGAAAAGGTCATTAATCATCCGATTGTCTTTACACACATCCGGGTGTTCGATCAGGAAACTTACAGCGGTCCGAAAGGAATCGTGATGCACGAACGTGACAAGGCGTTGTACATCGAATTTGCCGCACTGGATTATTCTGCTCCTTCACAGGCGCTTTATTCGTATCGTCTGAAAGGATTCGATGAGAAATGGAACGTTGTACCGGCCAGCCGACGCTGGGGATATTATACCAACCTGAAGCCTGGCAAGTATGTGTTTCAGGTGCAGTATGCTCCCGACGGCAAACACTGGCAGGCGAAAACGGAAGAACTGGAAATTGATGTACAGCCGTATTTTTACAGGACATTCTGGTTTGTACTGGCCGTCATTCTGGTGATCGGGTTTAGCTTGTACCGTATCTTGCTGTGGCGTTACCGGATCATGAAAAAGCAGCAGGTACTCCTGCATACCATGGTGGAAGAACGTACGCATGAACTGGAGGAACAGAAAAAGCTGCTTTCGGCCCAGAAGGAGGAACTTGCCAGCCAGAACGGATTGCTGAAGGAACAGAACGAGAAGATTACGGACCAGAAAAACAAGATTCTGGAGATGTCTCGCCGGGTGGAGGAACTGACGGTCGACAAACTGACTTTCTTTACCAATATTACGCACGAGTTCCGTACTCCGCTGACATTGATTGTGGGACCGATTGAGAGAGCCTTGAAGTTGAGTTATAATCCACAGGTCATTGAGCAGCTGAAGCTGGTGGAACGTAACTCGAAGTATCTGTTGTCGCTGATCAATCAGCTCCTGGATTTCCGTAAGGTGGAAGAAGGACACCTGAAAATAATCAGTCATCATGGAAATCTGAAGCGTTTCCTCGAAGAAATGCTTCCTCCTTTTGAAGCGTATGCACAGGATAAGGGAATTCGTTTTCAGGCATTGTATCGTATAAAAAATCCTTATCTGATGTTTGATGAAGACATCATGCGGAAGGTATTGACCAACCTGATCAGTAATGCCCTGAAGTTTACGCCTAAGGGAGGAATAGTGTCTGTTTATGTCGCTATACTGAATTCCATGAAGGGGGAACAGCTCTTTATCGGTGTGAAAGATACGGGAAAAGGTATTCCGAAATCTGATATTGAACGGATATTTAACCGGTTCTATCAGTCAGACAACCAGAATCAGGTTTCAGTCAGCGGCCAGAGTGGAACCGGTATCGGTCTGTACCTCTGTAAGAGACTGATTGCTTTGCTGGGGGGCAATATACAGGCCAGAAATAACCGGAAGAAAGGATCTTCCTTCAATATTGTGCTGCCGGTAGAACGCGGTTCTTCGGATACGTTGCCGGAAGAAACAGCGGAAGAAGATGAATTGCCGGTAGAACGGTTTAAGAACAGCCGGATGACTATCCTGGTAGTGGAAGACAACAAAGACATGCGTGACTATATCCGTTCCATCCTGTCGGAATATTATAACGTACTGGAGGCTTCCCAGGGAGAAGAGGGCTTGCAGGTACTGAAGGCGAATAATGTTGATTTTATCATCAGTGATCTGATGATGCCGGTTATGGACGGTATGGAGTTCTCCCGTCGGGTGAAGAACGATTTTTCAGTTTCACATATCCCGTTCCTGATGCTGACAGCCAAGACATCGGATGAAGCCCGGCTGGAGAGTTACAAGATGGGAGCCGACGCTTTCTTGCTGAAGCCGTTTGACGAGAATCTGCTGTTGGTCCGCATATCCAATATTCTGGAAAACAGGAAACGTTTCCAGCAGAAATTTGCGTTAAGTCTGGATGTCAGGGAACTTGGAGTGGAAGAGGAATCCGGTGATAAGAAGTTTCTTGACAAGGCTATCAGCGTTGTGAAGGAGAATTATGGAAATTCCGAGTTTGATGTCAGTGATTTCATCGAAGCGATGGGAGTCAGCAAGAACCTGCTGAATAAGAAGATGCAAAGCCTTACCGGACAGTCGGCAGGCCAGTTTATCCGGAACTATCGGTTGAATCTGGCCCGTGAGCTGCTGATACGTAACAGGGAAACGCATGCCAGGAACGTATCGGAAATTGCTTATGAGGTAGGATTTAATGATCCGAAATATTTCACTCGCTGTTTTACCAGACATTTCAATGTGACACCAAGCAGCATGATGGAGGATAAGGACAAGGAATAAGGATTCCGATGGTTTGCCTGATGGAATATGAAGGACAGTCACCTGACTGTCTACCTATTAGGGGAATTTGTCCACCAGGTATCGGAGGTGATTGTTTAGTTTTGCGAAACTGAATAAATCATCGAATGCTATGAAACAACTTTTATTGACAGCAGGTTTAGTGGCCGTGGCAAGTCTGTGTATGGCCCAGAACAAAGAACAGAAACCGGATGAACAAATACTTCCTTTGTCGGAGGTGATGACTCACGATCCGGTAATGGCAAGGCAAGGAGATACGTATTATCTGTTTGCTACAGGTATGGGAATTTCCGTAATGTCTTCTCCCGACTTGCAGCACTGGAAGATCGAAAAGCCGGTGTTTGATAAGGCTCCTCAGTGGGCCGTCGATCTGATTCCGGGGTATCAGGGACATACCTGGGCACCTGACATCGTTTATCATGGCGGACTGTATCATTTGTTTTATTCCTGTTCGGCTTTTGGGAAAAATACGTCGGCTATCGGTCATGCGACCAATCCTGTCTTGAATCCTTCCTCTCCTGATTTTAAATGGACCGATCATGGAAAGGTAATTCAGTCGGTACCGTATCGGGACATGTGGAACGCTATTGATCCGAATATTGTGATTGATGAGGCAGGTACTCCCTGGATGACTTTCGGCTCGTTTTGGGATGGCATTAAGCTGGTGAAACTGACTCCGGACCTGATGCAGGTGGCACAGCCGGAAGAATGGCATGGTATCTGCCGGAGGGAACGTTCGTCCGAACTGGATGATGCGGATGCCGGTGATGGAGCTGTAGAGGCACCGTTCATCTTTAAACATGGGGGGTATTATTATCTGTTTGTTTCCTTTGATTATTGTTGCCGGGGGGCCGAAAGTACCTATAAAGTCATGGTGGGGCGTTCCAAGGCAGTGACAGGGCCTTATCTGGATAAGGAAGGACGTTCGCTGGCTCAGGGAGGCGGATCGCTGTTCGTCCAGGGGAATAAGGATTGGGCCGGTATCGGACACAATGCCGTCTATCATTTCGACGGGACAGATTATTATGTCTCTCATGCCTATTCGATGGCCGAAGATGGAACGCCTAAACTGATTATCCGGAAAATGACCTGGACACCGGACGGATGGCCGGTCGTAAGTCTCTGACGGATGAATTGAACAATGCCGTTGAGGAGTGTCTGGGCTTTGAAACGGCATTTTTTTCGTTACCGGATATTTTGAATGATCTTTGTTGTAAGTTTCACACTTATTACGTATTTTTGCTTTGATTATTAACTACTTGAAAAATATCTATGAAAAAACAAGGACTTTTTTGTGCGTTGATGTTTCTGGCGTCTCAGGCATTTGCCCAGCAGGCGGTTGTAACAGGACCTGACTCCCGCCTTCAACTTGATTTCCTTTTACAGGATGGATGCCCTGTATATTCAGTGACTTACGATGGAAAAACCGTGTTGGAGGGTTCTCCGCTTGGATTTGTATCCAATGTGGGAGATTTTAGCCGGCAGCTGACTTTTGTCGGGCAGCAGACGGATAAGGTAGAAAAAACGTATTCGCAGAGCCGTATCAAATGTTCGACGGTGAATTATAAGGCCAATAAGCTGGTAGTGACGCTTGAAAATGCGGAAAAGAAGAAGCTGGACATCGTGTTTCAGGTGAGCAACAACGATATTGCATTCCGTTATGAAATGCCTCAATATGGAGAAACAGCCTGTATGGTGATTGAAAGGGAAATGACCGGATTTGATTTCCCTTCGTATACTACGACTTTCCTTTCTCCACAGAGTGATCCGATGATTGGCTGGCAGCGTACCAAGCCCAGTTACGAAGAAGAATATGTACCCGATGAACCGGTAGCCACTCCTTCCCGATACGGAGAAGGCTATACGTTTCCGGCACTTTTCCATGTAGGCGAGTGCTGGGCACTGGTATCGGAGACCGGCGTGCGCAGTTTGTATTGTGCTTCTCACCTGAGTGACGCAACAAAAGAAGGATTGTACAGCATTGCCTTTCCGAATCCGGGCGAAATGAACGGACTTGGCTCGTCTACTCCGGGACTGGCTTTGCCGGGGGTGACTCCCTGGCGTACCATTACGGTAGGAAATAGCTTGAAACCCATTGTAGAAACCACCGTTCCCTTCGATGTGGTCGATCCGTTGTACGAACCTTCTCAGGATTACAAGTTCGGACGTTCTACCTGGAGCTGGATCATGTGGCAAGATCCGAGTATCAATTATGACGATCAGGTACGTTTCATTGACCTGGCCAGTGAAATGGGGTATGAATATACGTTGATTGACGGTGGCTGGGAAAAGAATATCGGTCGTGAAAAGATGGAAGAACTTTTCAAGTATGCCCATCAGAAGAATGTGGACGTTTTCGTATGGTATAATTCCAACGGTTACTGGAACGATGCGCCTCAGGACGCCAAGCAGTGCATGAGTAATTCGGTAGCCCGCAAGAAAGAGATGAAATGGCTTCAGAAATGTGGAGTAAAAGGATTGAAGGTAGATTTCTTCGGCAGTGACAAGCAGCAGATGATGGGAGTGTATGAAGATATTCTGACCGATGCCAACGAATACGGACTGATGATTATTTTCCATGGCTGTACCATTCCCCGTGGATGGGAACGGATGTATCCTAATTACGTGGGCAGTGAGGCGGTACTGGCCTCCGAAAACCTGATTTTCAATCAGCATTTTGATGATATGGAAGCTTATAATGCCTGTCTGCATCCGTTTATCCGCAATGCGATAGGATGTATGGAATTTGGAGGTACACTGCTGAACAAGCGTCATAACCGGACGAACGACGGAGGTACTGTCCGTAAGACTACGGATGTATTTCAGTTGGCTACAGCCGTATTGTTCCAGAATCCGATCCAGAACTTTGCACTGGCTCCGAACAATCTGACCGACGCACCGGCGCTGGCCATCGATTTCATGAAACAGGTGCCTACTACCTGGGATGAAACGATGTTTCTTGACGGCTATCCCGGGAAATATTGTGTGCTGGCACGTCGTCACGGTGACCGTTGGTATGTGGCAGGTGTCAATGCACAGAAAGAACCTTTGAAACTGACATTGGCTCTGCCGATGTGGGAAAAGGGTACAGCTGTATCTTATTACCTGGATGACAAGGACAGACAGCCTGTGTTGAAAGAGTTGAAAATCAAAAATCCGGCAGAAGTGAAAGTTGTGATTCAGCCCGAGGGAGGAATTATTCTTACGGAATAAGGCTTGTCATTTTTGAGGCAAAGAAGCGTGATTTTTTAGCAGAAATCACGCTTTTCTGTTTTAAATTTATAACTTTGCAATCTAACTCATTGAATCATGGAGAATAATAAACTTTTCATCTACAATACCCTGACCCGTACGAAGGAACTGTTTGTTCCTTTGCATGCTCCTCATGTAGGAATGTATGTGTGTGGTCCTACCGTATATGGTGACGCTCATCTGGGACATGCGCGTCCTGCCATCACTTTTGATATTTTATTCCGTTACCTGACTCATCTAGGTTATAAAGTACGCTATGTGCGTAACATTACGGATGTAGGTCATCTGGAGCACGATGCAGACGACGGAGAAGACAAGATTGCCAAGAAGGCGCGTCTGGAACAGCTGGAACCGATGGAAGTGGTTCAGTATTATCTGAACCGTTACCACAAGGCCATGGAGGCACTGAACGTATTGTCTCCAAGTATCGAGCCGCACGCTTCGGGGCATATTATCGAGCAGATTCAGCTGGTAGAAGAAATTCTGAAAAACGGATATGCGTATGTCAGCCAGGGATCGGTATATTTTGATGTAGCCAAGTATAACAAAGACCATCACTACGGGAAACTTTCCGGACGTAATCTGGATGATGTAATCAATACTACCCGTGAACTGGACGGACAGCAGGAAAAGCATAATCCGGCTGATTTTGCCTTGTGGAAATGTGCGCAGCCTGAACACATCATGCGTTGGCCTTCACCCTGGAGCAACGGTTTCCCGGGCTGGCACTGTGAATGTACGGCCATGGGACGCAAATATCTGGGTGAGACCTTTGATATTCATGGAGGCGGTATGGACCTGATTTTTCCGCATCATGAATGTGAAATCGCACAAAGCGTTGCTTCACAGGGACACGATATGGTACGTTATTGGATGCATAACAACATGATTACCATCAACGGACAGAAGATGGGCAAGTCACTGGGGAACTTCATTACCCTGGATGAGTTCTTTACGGGCTCCAACAAGTTGCTTGCACAGGCATATACTCCGATGACTATCCGTTTCTTCATTTTGCAGGCACACTACCGCAGCACGGTCGATTTCAGTAACGAAGCGCTGCAGGCTGCCGAAAAGGGACTGGAACGTTTGTTGGAAGGCGTGAAGAATCTGGAGCGTATTACACCGGCCAAGACTACTTCGGGCATTGAGCCTGCGGGCCTGCGTGAAAAATGCTACGAGGCCATGAATGATGACCTGAATACACCGATTGTCATTTCTCATCTGTTTGACGCCATTCGCATGATCAATACGGTGATTGATAAGAAAGCGACCATCAGTGCCGAAGACCTGGAAGAGATGAAGAGTGTGTTCCATCTGTTTGTGTTCGATATTTTGGGATTGAAGGCAGAAGCAGAGAACAATGCGGCCCGTGAAGAGGCATACGGAAAGGTAGTCGACATGCTGCTGGAACAGCGTATGCAGGCCAAAGCCAATAAGGACTGGGCTACAAGCGATAAGATTCGTGATAACCTGGCTGCACTGGGTTTTGAAGTAAAGGATACCAAAGACGGATTTACTTGGAAGCTGAATAAGTAAACATTGTTCTTGCAAGTATAGGGGGAGATTTTGTTATAAATTCCCTGAATATTTGCTACAGATATTTTTGGAAAAACTCGATTACTGTTTTTGAGTAGTCGAGTTTTTTTATGTTGGTTTTCGTTTAAAAAAGAGAGGCAGGTTGGAACATTTTGAAAAGTCTATTTCCCGGCAAGGTATTTCTGAATGACTGATTATTTGTTTATTGGCCGGTTAAAAATGTTTTAATCAGGGCTTAAAAGACAAAGATTCTTCTTACATTTGAGATGTTAACTTTTATGTGTAAGAAAAACATTTGATAAGATGAAAAAAGAACTGCTAATGTGCGTTGCCCTGGCATCTTGTCTGACATTGTGGGGACAGATTTTTGAAAAAACGGCTCAGGGAGGAAAATTCCAGACAGCACAACCTGTCTTACATGGAGAAGTGATCTTTTATTCTCCTTCGATAGTGCGTATTGTAAAATATCCGTCGGCCGAAATGCCCGATAAGAAAAGTTATCCCGTGATTAAGCAGCCGGAAGCGGTGAATATTTCGTACAAACAAGATGGAAACAGGGTATGTATGACCGCCGGACAAATGGTGGTAACACTGGATGTTGCGACGGGAAAGGTAACTTATGAGGACCTGAAAGGGAGAAGTCTGTTGAAAGAAAAAGAAGAAGGGACTAATTTCATCCCCCGGAGAGATGTCAACCGGGACGCATATACAGTCTCTCAGACTTTCAGGCTTGATCCGGAGGAGGTTATTTATGGCTTGGGACAACGGCAGAGCGGAGCAATGAATCACCGAAACCAGCAGATACATTTGTCGAATGTGAATACAGACATCTGCATTCCTTATTTTACATCGGAAAAAGGCTATGGCGTGTATTGGGACAATCCGGGTATTTCCGATTTCAGCGATTCTCCTTATGAAACTTCTTTTTCTTCACAGGTCGGTCTTTGTTCGGATTATTACTTCCTTTATAAAGATGGAACGCAGGATGGTGTCATAGCCTGTATCCGTGACCTGACGGGGAAAGCTACCATGTTTCCGTTATGGGCCATGGGATACTGGCAGTGTAGGGAGCGATACAAGAGTCCGGATGAATTGTGTGGCGTGCTTGACAAGTATCGTGAACTTGAAGTTCCCATCGATGCCATTGTGCAGGACTGGCAGTACTGGGGGTGTGATTCCAACTGGAATGCCATGAAGTTTATGAATCCGCGTTACATCAACAAGGTAGGCGACAAGGAGTGGATGAAATACATACCGAAGGGACATAATGCGGATGATACCTTGCTCGTAACTACGCAACCGCGTATTAAAAGTCCGCAGGAAATGGTAGATTATGTACATAAGCGTCATGCGCATCTGATGATTTCTATCTGGGCCAGTTTCGGTCCCTGGACCGACCAGTATAAGGAACTGAAAGCAATGAATGCGCTGCTCCCGTTTGATACCTGGCCGCTGAATTCCGGTACTGCGGCCTACGATCCGTTTAATGAGAAAGCATGCGATTTGTACTGGCGTTATCTTAAACCCATGTATGATATGGGAATGGATGCCTGGTGGACCGATTCTACCGAACCGGATCATTTCAATGTCAAGGAGTCTGATTTTGACATGATGACGGCCGATGGCTCTTTCCGTTCCGTACACAATGCGTTTCCTCTGATGACCAATAAGGGGATATACGAACATCAGCGGAAAGTTTCCGATTCCAAGCGCCTGTTTCTGATGACAAGATCATCTTACCTGGGACAGCAGCACTACGGTTCGTTCAGTTGGAGCGGAGATGTAGCTTCCAGCTGGGAGTCGATGAAAAATCAGATTCCGGCAGGATTGAACTATACCTTGTGCGGCATTCCTTTCTGGACAACCGATCTGGGTGGATTTTTCGGATGGCAGTATAACGATGACGTGAAGAATGTGGCTTATCAGGAACTGCATGTCCGCTGGTTCCAGTGGGGATGTTTCCAGCCGATTATGCGTAATCACTGTTCTTCGCCCATGGTCAACGAGATATATACTTTTGGTAAGGAAGGCGACTGGGCTTACGATGCACAGAAACGGATAATTGAACTTCGTTACCGTTTGCTTCCTTATATTTACAGTTTGAATGGAGCGGTGGTACAGGAAAATGGTACGCTGATGCGTCCGTTGATTATGGATTTTGCTTCCGACCGGAAGGCTATTTTGCTGGATGATGAATACATGTTCGGAAAGAATATGCTGGTGTGTCCGGTTACGGAACCGCTTTATACCCGGAAAATAGAAGGGAACAAGGGAGTTACGACCGTCCCCGATGTGGCTAAGGCTTCTGCACCGGTACAGGTTTATTTGCCTGAAGGTACCCGGTGGATAGACTTCTGGACCAATGAGATGAAAGAAGGCGGACAGGAAATCAGCCGGGAATGTCCGATAGATGTACTGCCGCTGTATGTGAAAGCCGGAAGTATTCTTCCATTGGGACCGAAAGTGCAATATGCTGCCGAAAAGAAATGGGACAAGCTTGATCTTTGTATTTATCCGGGAGCCGATGGAGAATTTGTTCTTTATGAAGACGAGGCTGATAATTATAATTATGAAAAGGGAATGTTTTCTACCATTCGATTCAACTGGAACGATGCAACACGGACGCTGACCATCAGCGACCGGAAAGGTGAATTCCCTCAGATGTTGAAACACCGCACTTTCTGTGTTACGTTGATGCAGCCAGGAAAACAATCGGCCGAAACCGTTACGGTAAAGCCTGACAAGAAGATCAGTTATTCGGGCCGGAAACTGGAAGTTAGCTTGTAGTTGTGGCCTGTAGAAAGGCTGAAAGCGGAATCGGGGGAAATGCATCATGTAGAATGGCGCATTTCCCCCGATCTTGTTTTTATTTGTTCTTTACGATGGAAGTCAGTGGATATTTGTTTCCTTTGATGTTGGTCAGGAATGCCTTGGCCGATCCGAAATTCAGGTACATGTCCAGGCGTACCGGAAGATGGTTGCGGTCATCGGTAACATAGAAGGTAATGACCTCTTTTTCTTCCTTGTCCTTGTATTCTACCAGTGAGAATACCAGACAACGGTATGTGGTACCGTTCTCGGCCTTGTAGTTTTCTTTTCCCCGGTAGATAAGGGTCTGTTTTTCGATTTCTCTGCCTGTTGCCATTGAGAAGAGAATCTTTTGTCCCGGTTTGTAGTCGGAAGCATCGTAGGAACGTGCTTGCAGCAGGATACTCAGCATGTCGTATACACAGACACCTACTTCATCGTGGCGTTTGTTGGTCTGTCCCCTGAGGGTTCGTTGCTGGTCGACAATGCATTTTCCGTTCCGGTAACTGAAATGTACCTCATCGATGGAATATCTTTTCCCCTCTTCGGCCGCTTTCCGGAAATAAACGGGAATCAGATCGTCTGTCGTGATACACGTCAAGGTGTCTCTCATCTTGAACCAGCGGTCGGCTCGCTTGTTGGTGTACGTCAGCAAGTCGGTTTGCAGGCCTTGTTTGCCCTTGAATTCTGTCTGATGGACGTTCATTTGTGCCCATCCTACATTGAACCAGATAAACTTCCAGTTAAACTTCAGTTCGTAAGAAAGCGTTTCACCGGGTTTAATCGCATCGTTTACGGCACCACATTGTGCTTTTGCTGTCAGCCCTCCGATGAGAAGGCATAGACAGATCATCCATTTCTTCATCATGTTGTTTTTCCTAGTTTACGAGCCCGTTCCTTGTTACGGTCCTTTACTTTTTTGGCCTCATCGGGTTTCTGTTTCTTTATCTCATCCAGTTTCTGTTTATCCAGCGGAGTACCCTTCAGATCCCATGTTTCTTCGAAATCGAAGTTAGCTTTCATTTCCCATACTTTAGGGAAATAATAGACTTCTTCCGGCTGAATTTTCTGGTTGTAATCTCCTGTATCCCATTTTCCGTTGTTGTTGGTATCGTTGAACAGGCGGATGTAGTATTTGGTACTTGGCTGAAGGAAGTAGAAATCGCACGTATGTTTGTCGCTCACAGGCTGTTGTCTGACGACGGCATCACTGCTGTTCAGCAGTTGGACGATGGCATGCGGTCCTTCTCCCCGGATATTCAGATAAAGCGTGCCATATTCTTCCAGGGTCTTGATCTTTAGTTTATTTTCCACTTTGTCTGTATGGAGTCCGTAGAGTCCCTGAATGGCCATGGAGTCTATCTTCAGTTGGTATTCCTGTCCCGGTTGCCATTCGGCCAGGATCTGGTATTTCCGTGGGGTTATGCTGTCGGCCATAAACAGGAAGGGTATATCCTGCCAGACGGAATCCACCATCATCGTGACATGAAAGGCGGCGGTATCGATACGGGCTACAGGTTCTTCAAACTGTAACGTAATGTTCCGGTTCAGATCCATGGACGAAGGGGCGTCTACGTTCATTTTCAGGAATTCTGTCTTGGCTATTTCCAGTGTGTCACCTTTCTTGGCTCTTTTCTTCTGTTCTTTTTCTTCTTTCTTGCGCTGTTCCTCTTCCAGTGCCATCCGGCGTTTCTTGTCTATCTTGTTGGTCATGCGGAGCGTATCCGTTTTGGGGACCAGTTTCCCAAGGGTATCTGTAGCCAGATAGGTCAGTTGCAAGGTCAGGGTATCCCGTTCGCATAAGGTAGTATCCTTTAGCCAATAACGGATCGTGTCGTTTCCTGCTGTATTCTCGATGACAAAGGCGTCCTTTTCGTCGAAATCCAGTCCTTTGACGGTAGGTAAGGTATCTGCTTTTGCACTGAAATACAAGGAGAAGCGGTTCAACTGTTCGCGTTCGCTCTTGGCCAGATACTGAAGCGTGTTTTCTTCCTTGAAGGCACGTAAGACGATGTTGTCGGGCATGAAACGGGTATATTTCACTTGCAATATCGTGTCATAATGAAGTGAATCGTTCTCATGCCAGATTGTATCTTGTCTGACTGCGCCTTCCATACTGGGGATGACAAGGGAATCCTGGAAGGCTATTGCTTCGGTTTTTGAATCGAACAGGTAGTTCTGGTTTCCGTCCATCAGGGCATAGATGCGGTATTTGCCCGGTGCTACTCCCTTGATGGTAAAGTGTCCGCGGCTGTCTGTCCGCGAGATACGGTCGAACGGCAACGTTGTAAAGGCTGAGTCGTTCAGGTTGCGGTGCAGGCCTACCTGAATGCCTTTGATGGGTTCCAGGTCTTGTGCATTCAGTACGGTACCCGATACTTCCATGGTATCGATGGCAGGACCGGTGGAGAACGCATAGGCGAAGTTTCCCATCGGATTGTCTTCGTTGTTGTCTACAATGGCATCTCCGAAGTCGATGGTATACGTGGTATTGGCTTTCAGGCTGTCGAAGAATTCTACTACTACACTGCGTCCGCTTGTCTTTACTTCCGGGCTTTCCTTTTGGGGAGGAGAAATAATGACTTTTTCGGAAGCCTTATCCAGTTTGATGTATTCGTCGAATTCGATGGTGATTTTCTTGCGGGTATTGTTGACTGCGTTTGGAGCGGGATTGGAACGTACGAACTTGGGAGGTGTTTCATCGTAAGGTCCTCCGTCGGGAGTTCCTGGGCTTGCGCATGCATAAAATCCAATCAGAACGAGTAGGATGGCAAGATATTTGGGAATGGGTTTCATGTATTTCTTATGTTTGGTATAAATAGCAAAACAGGGATTCACAAAGAAGGGAAATTTTTGTGAATCCCCGTAGTTTTTTAATTTAATTTCAGCATTTCTTCGATATACTCACGGTTGTTGCTCAGTCGGGGCACTTTGTGTTGTCCTCCCAGCTTTCCTTTCTGTTTCAGCCAGTCATGGAACAATCCCGGCCGCGCGACAATGATTTCCAGTTCCTGCAGGGTAATGTCTTTGTGACGTTTGGCCTCGTAGTCTGAATTGATGGCTTGCAGTGTCTTGTCGAGTACATGCCGGAATTTCTCGATTGAATCGGGCATGACGCTGAATTCTATGAGCCATTGGTGCCGGCATTTGGCATTGGAGTCCATGAAAACCGGTGCTGCCGAGTATTCCAGAACCTGTGCCCCTGTTTCCTGACAGGCACGTTCCAGTCCTTTTTCGGCATTGTCTACCATCAGTTCTTCTCCGAAAGCATTGATAAAATGTTTGGTTCTTCCGGAAATGATGAATTTGTAAGGGTCTTTTTGGGTGAATTTTACGGTATCACCCAGCATGTATCTCCAGAGTCCGCAGGAGGTACTGATCAGCATGGCATAGTTTTTACCGGTTTCTACTCCCCAAAGAGGTACTACGTTCGGGTTCGGGTTGTCCAGTTCGTCCATGGGAATGAATTCGTAGAACACATCGTAGTCTATCATCAGTGTCATGGCCGGATCGTGCAGGTCGGTTTGAAGTCCGAAGAAACCTTCGCTTGCATTATACGTTTCCATGTAATGCATCTTGTCGCTTGGTATCAGCTGTTTATACTGTTCGCGATAGGGTGTGAAGCAGACTCCTCCGTGGAAGAACACTTCCAGGTTTGGCCATACCTCGTTCAGATGTTTGGCACCGGTCTTTTCCAGAATCCGTTTGATGACGGCCAGCATCCACGAAGGGACCCCTGAGAGGTTGGTTACATTCTGATGGATGGTTGTTTCGGCTATGCGTTCTACTTTTTCTTCGAATTCGCTCAGCAGCGCTATTTCCTTGCTGGGTACCCGGATGAGATTGACCAGCGGATTGATATTCTGTATCAGGATGGCCGAAAGATCACCTACCAGACTGTCCTTTACGTTATAGTTCGGGCTGTGGCTTCCACCCAGGATTAATCCTTTGCCAGAGAAAAAACGGCTTTCCGGATTTTCGCGCAGATACATGGCTACGGCATCCGTTCCTCCTCTGTAGTGAATGTTTTTCAGTCCTTCCGGACTTACCGGGATAAATTTGCTTTTATCGTTGGTCGTTCCTGATGATTTGGCATACCAGATGACTTTTCCTGGGCATAACACGTCTGCTTCGCCATGGCGCATGCGGTCGATATATCCTTTGGCCTCTTCGTATGTTTGTACAGGTACCTGCTGAAAATCAGTATATTCTTTGATTTGTGCGTATCTGTATTTCCGTCCCCATTCGGTGGCGCTGGAGTTTTGTATCAGTTTGTGGAGTATCCGGTTCTGGATCGCTTCTGCCTGAGTGGCATACAGGTCGATTTCTTTTTGTCTGGAACTGAATAACTTCCCTATTAGTTTCGTTGAATTCATTGGTTGTAATGTTTCAATCCTTATCCATGCAAAGGTAGGTTATTTCTGATTAAATTATAGGCATGTACAATTATTTTTTTTATATGGCAGGTATTTCAGCACATTTTTGTGTACCTTTACATTACAATCTCAATTGGGAAGAAATATGAAGATAGGAATTTTAACTTCAGGTGGTGACTGTCCGGGTATCAACGCCACGATCCGTGGGGTTTGTAAGACAGCAATAAATCATTATGGGATAGAGGTATACGGCATTCATAGCGGATTCCGAGGTTTGCTGGACGATGATATTATTCCGTTGACCGAAAATTCGTTGACCGGATTGCTGAATATGGGAGGAACAATTTTAGGAACTTCGCGTGAAAAACCTTTCAAGCGCCGCGGAAACCTGGATTCGGAAGACAAGCCTGCCATGATGTTGAAAACTATCCGCGATCATGGATTGGATTGCATTGTCTGCATCGGTGGTAACGGTACACAAAAAACGGCGGCAAAACTGATGGAATCGGGGGTAAATGTTGTTTCCATTCCAAAGACCATAGACAACGATGTCTGGGGGACGGATGTATCTTTTGGATTTGATTCGGCTGTTTCCATCGCGACGGAGGCCATCGACCGCCTGCATTCTACGGCCAGTTCTCACCAGCGGGTGATGGTAATTGAGGTAATGGGGCATAAGGCAGGATGGATTGCCTTGTATTCGGGTATGGCCGGAGGAGGAGATATTATTCTGCTGCCGGAGATTCCGTATGATATTCATCGGATAGGAGATACCATCATCAACCGTCTGAGACGCGGAAAGCCTTATTCCATCGTTGTTGTGGCAGAAGGTATTCAGACCATGGACGGAAAGAAAGCCGCCCAGTACATTGCCGAAGAAATAGAATATGAGACCGGTTTTGAGACCCGTGAAACCGTTCTGGGATATATCCAGCGGGGAGGAAGTCCTACCGCGTACGACCGCAACCTGGCTACCCGGATGGGAGGTCATGCTACGGATCTGATTGCACAAGGATTGTTTGGCCGGATGATTGCCTTGAAGGGAGACCGTATAGATTCAGTACCTTTGGGCGAAGTGGCTGGCAGGCTGAAACTGGTTACACCTGATCATGACCTGATTCAGCAGGGCCGGCGGATGGGGGTTTGTTTCGGCTAACGGCCCGATAAAAAACGGGCTCGCGTCTGCAAGTAAACGAACGTTCGTATTCATCCGGACGTCTGGATGTTTTAATGAATACGAACGTTCGTTTTTAAAACGGTAGTCATTGTTACTACTTTTGATGGCTGAAAGCCTTTGAAAAATAAATGAGGTTGTATCAGAACGGACGTAAAGTAATCCTGATACAACCTTGTTTAGTTCTTTAATGTTTCACTGGCAGAACCATCATCTCCCTGTTCCGATTCGAGAAAAGCGGCCTCTTCGGCTTCGTTGATGATGCGCTCCACATCGTCGTATTTTTCTGTAGGAATTTCTTCTTCTACAGTAACCTCCGCAAGTGTAACTCCTTCTACGGCTGTGGGTTGAATTGCATCCGACGTATCTGTTCCCGTTGCGTTCTGCATTTGTTCGCGGGCTGTCTTGGCCGCAAAGATGGCGTCGATGAATTTAGGATCATTCTTGATCATGCTCATGGTTTGATGAGCGGCTTCCTGTTGAGATTCCTTTTTGGAGTATCCTTTTCCTCGTCCTCCGGTTATTTTTTCTACCAGAACTACCGTTTCAAAAATAGGATTCTGACTTTCGTCAACCGATTGTCCGGCTACCTGGAATTCTACTTCGAACTTGTTCTTCTGACTCCATTCAATCAGTTTCGATTTAAAGTTAACCTCCTTGCGGGAGATTTTTTCCAGATTCAGGTATTTCCCGATAATCCGTTCTTCCATGAATTTCTTGCAGGCTCTGTATCCCCGATCCAGATAGATGGCTCCGATGAGGGCTTCGAAAGCGTTTCCGCACATGTAGCTGTTGTGCGAGGACTGGCGCGTGGTGTATTTTATCAGTTTGTCGAGCCCGATTTCTACAGCCACGTGATTCAAGGTTTCACGCTGTACTATTTTTGAACGGGTGTTGGTCAGAAAGCCTTCACGTTTTCCTTCGAATCGTTTGTAAACGATGTCGGCTACGACGGCATCCAGGATGGCATCTCCCAGAAATTCCAGGCGTTCGTTGTTCAGCAGACGGCCTTTTTCCTTTACGGAAGAAGATTTGTGTAGTAAGGCTTGCTGGTAGATGTCGATGTTTCGCGGATAGAATCCCAACATCTTGTAAAAACAAAGATAAGGCTCCTTATCCTTCCGGAAGAGAAGTCTTATCTTATCTGTTATATTGTCAAACACAGTTTACTCGGTGTATTTTTTAACGATTACACATGCGTTGTGACCACCAAAACCAAAAGTATTGCTCAATGCGGCACGTACCGTACGGTGCTGTGCTTTATTGAATGTGAAGTTCAGGTTATAATCGATGTTTTCATCGTTATCTCCCTCTTCGTGGTTGATGGTAGGAGGTACAACATCATTCTTGACTGACAATACACTGGCAATAGCTTCTACACCTCCGGTAGCTCCCAGCAGGTGACCTGTCATCGACTTGGTAGAGCTGATATTCAGTTTGTAGGCATGTTCACCAAAGAGTTCCTTGATGGCTTTTACTTCGGAAACATCACCTACCGGAGTAGAAGTTCCATGTACGTTGATATAGTCGATATCTTCCGGTTTCATACCGGCATCTTCCAGCGCGTTTTTCATAACCAGTTTCGCACCCAGACCTTCCGGATGAGAAGCTGTCAGATGGTAAGCGTCTGCTGAAGCGCCGACTCCGGCCAGTTCGGCATAGATCTTTGCACCACGTGCCTTGGCATGTTCCAATTCTTCCAGTACCAGGCATCCTGCACCTTCGCCCATTACAAATCCGTCGCGGCTTGCGCTGAACGGACGTGAAGCATGTTCCGGATCGTCATTGCGTGTAGACAGGGCATGCATGGCGTTGAAGCCACCTACTCCCGGGGGGAAGATAGCTGCTTCGGCACCTCCTGTAATGATGGCATTGGCTTTACCCAGTCGGATATAATTGAATGCATCACCGATGGCATTGGAAGATGATGCACATGCAGAAGTCGTAGTGAAGTTAGGGCCGTGGAATCCGTACATGATAGAGATTTGTCCGGAAGCGATATCGGCAATCATTTTCGGGATGAAGAACGGGTTAAATTTCGGGCCAATTGTATCTTTGGTGCGTTCGTAGCCGCCTACTTCCTCTTCGAAAGTGTGGATACCGCCGATACCTACGCCTAAGATTACTCCGATTCTATCTAAGTCTTCTTTTTCAACATCAAGTCCTGAATCAGTTACGGCCTCTTTAGCTGCTACCACAGCATACTGTGTATAGAGGTCCATCTTGCGTGCTTCCTTGCGGTCGATGAAATCGGTCGCATTGAAGTTTTTCACTTCGCAGGCAAACTGAGTCTTGAATTTGGAAGCGTCAAAATGAGTAATAGGCCCTGCTCCACTCACACCTTTCAGCAGGTTTTCCCAAAATTCGGGAACGGTATTGCCGATGGGAGTAAGTGCACCAAGACCTGTTACCACTACTCTTTTTAATTCCATACGATAGAATTAATTATTTTGCGTTAGCTTCGATGTAAGAGATTGCGTCACCTACAGTCTGGATTTTTTCTGCCTGATCGTCTGGAATAGAGATACCGAATTCTTTTTCGAATTCCATGATCAATTCTACTGTATCCAATGAGTCTGCACCCAGATCGTTTGTGAAGCTAGCAGTAGGAACAACTTCTGATTCTTCTACGCCCAATTTATCAACGATAATTTTCTGTACTTTTGATGCGATTTCAGACATAATTTTCAAATTTTAAGTTTATAAATAGAATTTTTTGTTTGATTTTTCGGTGCAAAGGAATAAATATTTCTTGTTCTAAACAAATATTCAGGCAAATAAATGCGGTTTTTTGCACAATTTTATAGGTTGTGTGCACGGAAAAGCATTGAAAACCTAGGATTTCCCGGTACTTTGGGGTTCTCAGTAGTTAGGAATTGAGATTCTGCATTGTATGAATATGCGTCCTGATGCAAAAGGCGCTGTCGGTGTGGCTATTTTTCTCTCCGGAGTGGATAATCACTTCGCAACTGTTCGAAAAGTTCCGGATGCGCCCGTAAGGCGTCACAGTCTCTGTGTGGGTTATATTGCTGCAGGATTCGGATTTCTTCGTTGGGATCATAGACCTCATGGGGAACTTCGGGAGGAGCGATCTTGAATTTCATTTCTTTCCCGAAGAAACGGCAATAGGCTTCCAGCACCATGCGGGTGGCATTGGCTTTACCATCGGCCGAATATCCGGCAATGTGTGGCGTACCGATAAAAACGTTGTCCAGCAGTTCCCGGTTGATGTCCGGTTCGTTTTCCCATACATCAATGACAGCTCCGGAAATGTGCCCTTCGTTCAAGGCTGTCAGGATAGCTTGGGTATCAATGACTTCACCACGTGAGGTATTGATGATGTAGGGTTTATGCTTCAATTGCTGGAAGAAATCATCGTTTGCCAGATGGAAAGTTTTATAGACACCTTCTTTTATGAGTGGTGTATGGAAGGTGATGATGTTGCATTCTTCTGCTATTTGCTTCAGACTGCAGAATCCTTTCTCTCCTTGGTCGGCTCGTGGAGGATCGTTGTATAAAACACGTATGTTCAGGTGACGGGCCAGTTGGGCTATGCGACTGCCTACATGGCCTACTCCTACAATACCCAGGCAGGAATCTTGAAGCTGGATGCCTTTCTCTTTTTGAAGCAAAAGCAGCACTGCGTGTAGGTATTGTTCTACAGCTCCGGCATTGCATCCCGGGCAATTGCTCCAGGCAATACCTGCTTCCTTACAGAATTCAGTATCGATGTGATCGAATCCGATGGTCGCTGTTCCGATGAATTTTACGTGACTGCCACTCAGAAGCTGGCGGTTACAAAGTGTACGTGTACGGATTAGTAAGGCATCTGCATCTTTTACAATTTCGGGGGTAAACGCTTTTCCCGGAAGGTAAATTACTTCATCGGCCAGTTGTTCGATGACTCCTTGGATATAAGGAATCTTGTTGTCTACGATTACTTTCATAACGCCATGGTATAAAGATTGGAGGGCAAAGGTAGAAATTTTAATGATTTTGTTGGAAGGTTTTTTTGAAGATTATTTTTCTCATATTTTTATTGGTCTCTGATTGGATTAACAGCCACTAAGCTCGAATGATGTATTATAGTCTGTTTTAGAGCATGGTAATACTATAATTAGGGTCTGAAACCCGATAAGTCCTATTTTATTCCTATCTTTGCCCAATATGATTCACTTAATCGATATTGGATAATGAAAGAATATGACTACCTGATTGTTGGTGCCGGTCTGTTTGGCGCAGTTTTCGCTCATGAAGCGACAAAGCTCGGAAAACGCTGTTTGGTGATTGACAAGCGGAAACATCGAGGAGGAAATGTATATTGTGAAGATGTGGCCGAAATTCATGTACATAAATATGGAGCACATATTTTTCATACAGATAAAAAGGAGATTTGGGATTATGTAAATCAGCTTGTTGAATTCAACCGTTTTACGAATTCTCCTTTGGCTTGTTATGAAGGGAGACTGTATAATCTTCCATTCAATATGAATACCTTTTATCAGCTGTGGGGAGTCCGGACACCGGCTGATGCAAAGGCCAAGATTGAAGAACAACGCAGTTGTTACCAGTCTGTTACGGAACCGGCCAACCTGGAAGAACAGGCTTTAAAGTTATGTGGTAAGGATATTTATCGTATCTTGATTAAAGGATATACGGAAAAGCAGTGGGGACGTTCGGCCACAGAATTGCCTGCTTTTATCATCAGGCGCATTCCGTTCCGTTTTGTTTTCGACAATAATTATTTCAATGATGCTTATCAGGGCATTCCGAAAGGAGGATACAATGTGTTGATTGATAAACTGCTGGAAGGAAGTGATGTCCGGCTGGAAACCGATTATTTCGAGAATCGTTCTTATTGGGATGAAATAGCCGGGAAAATATTGTTTACCGGATGTATTGACGAGTTTTACGGTTTCCGGTGTGGGTCTCTGGAGTACAGAAGCTTGCGGTTTGAACAGCAACTGTTAGATATGGAAGATTTCCAGGGAAATGCTGTAGTCAATTATACGGAGCGGGAGATTCCTTATACCCGAATCATTGAACATAAACATTTTGAGTTCGGTAATCAGCCGGTAACAGTTATTACGTATGAGTACCCGGACAGTTTCGCTCCCGGTAAAGAACCTTATTATCCGGTTAATGATACCCGTAATTCAGAAATATTCAGTAAATATCAGGAGTTGGCCCGGAAAGAAGAAAAGATTCTGTTCGGAGGACGTCTCGCCCAATATACGTATGCCGATATGGATGATACGATAGAGGCTGCCTTAAAACTGTGCAAAGAAGAACTACAAACTATATGAGCATGAAAAGTCTGCATATTATCACACCAGTTAAAGATTCTATCGAGTTTACTTTGGAAACGGTAAAAGCGATTCTGGAATCGGAACTGACTGTTCCTTATACATATACGGTATATAATGATTTCAGTACCGAAGAAAATACACGGATTCTGGAAGAGCAGTCGAAAAAGATGGGTTTCCGTTTGGTCAATTTGTCCGATTTGACTGACCATCCCTCACCGAATTATTTGTTGGTTCTTCAGAAGACCCAGCAGGAGGCCATCGAGGCAGATGCGGGGTTGTTGATTGTGGAATCGGATGTGGTAGTCAAGAAGGATACCCTGCAGGGCTTGTTCGATGGCGCATCGGCCCGTCCGGATTGTGCGATTGCCGCTGCGGTTACAGTCGATGAGGCTGGAATCATCAATTATCCGTACCTGCATGCTAAAGGGAATGAAGGAAAGGTCTATCCGGAGAAGAAACATTGCAGTTTCTGTTGTTCCCTGTTGACACCTGCATTTCTGAAGGCTTTCGATTTCCATGAGTTGGATGCGACTAAAAACTGGTATGATGTAACGATTTCTCACGAAGCGCTGAAAAAAGGTTTTCAGAATTACCTGTTTACAGTGTTGCCTGTCTGGCATCGTCCGCACGGAAGCCGGCCATGGAAGCAGTTGAAGTATAAGAATCCGTTGAAATATTACTGGTTGAAATATACAAAAGGTCTGGATAAAATTTAAGCTGTAACGTATGAGTATTATAAATCATCAGACGCTGGTGCTGAGTCCGGACTGCGAACAGTTACGTGATTTTATGCTTTCTATTCCGAAGCGTTTCGCCAGAGGTGAGGGTACTGTTATTCACAAAGGACGGAATGAGTTGAGGAAAATGACTTATCTGGGTAATACTTTTGTCATCAAGTCTTTTCATACCCCGAATATCATTAACCGGTGGGTATACGGTGTTTTCCGTCCGTCGAAAGCCAAACGTTCTTTTGTGCATGCACGGATGTTTCTGGACATTGGAGTCGGTACACCTAAGCCTGTGGGCTATTTGAATATCCGTAGAGGATTATCGTTCGATCGGAGTTATTATGTGACGTATGAGTCACCCTGTCCGTATACGTATGAAGCTCTTTTTAAACAAAAGTTTGCTTACGAGGATGATGTGCTTCGGGCAGTAGGGCATACTACAGCCATACTTCACGAACACGGATATGCTCATAAGGATTACGGACGTGGAAATATCCTGTTTGGACAAACGGCGCATGGAATAGCGATCGAAATAGTAGATTTGAACAGGCTGGCTATCGGTCCGCTGGACATGAAAGCCGGATGTAAGAATCTGGAGCGCTTGCCGGCTACTCCTCACATGCATCGGGTGTTGGCCGAGGAGTATGCAAAGGTACGCGGGTTCAATGCCGAAGAATGCTATCAGTTGATGGTAGCTTATCGAAGTACACAACCTGGAAAGATAGACGGACTTTATTAAGATGCCTATGAATGTTATTGCGGTAGTAGTTACTTATAACCGAAGAGAACTGTTGAAGCGTAATCTGTCGTGCCTGCGGGCTAACCGGCCCGTAGCCTCTATTGTAGTGGTTAACAATGGAAGTACAGACGGTACGACCGAATGGCTGACGGAACAGAAAGATCTGATAGTGATTCACCAGGAAAATGTGGGTGGTTCAGGAGGATTTTATCGGGGAATTCAGCAGGCTTTCCAGATGGGAGCCGACTGGATCTGGTGTATGGATGACGATGTTTTCCCGAGGCCTGACTGTATGGAACATCTGCTACAGCATGCTGATGATCCCTCTGTAGGTATTCTGGCTCCCCGACGGCTGATGGAAGGAAACATTTTCACCAATGATTTCCAGCAGGTAAACCTGACCAATCCTTTTGCTTCCATGTATCAGAAAAAACTGAAAAAGCAGCAGGTGGATGCGCCGGTTGAAATCTGTGGAACGGCATTCGAGGGGCTCTGCATCCGTCGGGAGGCGGTGGGAGCTATCGGACTTCCGAACAAGGACCTGTTCATATTCTGTGACGATACGGATTATTGTCTGCGTGCAGTTCTGGCCGGTTATAAGATTCTGTACATTCCTTCGGCCCTGATGGATAAACAGAAATTCTTTTCCGATGATAATTGGGAAGAACGCAGTAAGAAGAAAAAATGGAAACGTTTTTATCAGGTTAGAAATGCCGCTTATCTGAATCATCGGTATGGTAAGAACTGGGCCGTACGTTACCTGCGTAGTTTCCATGCGGTATTGGGATATATGGCGATAGCGCTGGCGACGGCTCCTTTTAAGGATGTGTATACCCTGCGTGATGTGGCAAGATTCTGGAAAGCCTATCGGGATGGTGTCCGTGAGAAGTTAGGAAAATATTGATTGAATCCATTATCGGAGAAACCATCGGGCCGATATATCTTTCTCAAGGTATACCGGCCCGATACGTATATGTCAGTTAGGTTTTACAGAGCCTGCATGTCGTTCAAGCGCTTGTAATAGCCGTTTTTGGCCAGCAGTTCCTCGTGCTTGCCGTTTTCTACGATTTGTCCTTCATACAGAACGTAAATCTGGTCAGCATTCTTGATGGTAGAAAGACGGTGGGCAATGGCGATGGTAGTACGTGTTTTCATCAGCCGCTCCAAAGCCTCCTGTACCAGTCGTTCGCTTTCCGTATCGAGGGCGGAGGTAGCTTCGTCCAGGATGAGGATAGCTGGATTCTTCAGAATAGCCCGTGCGATGGAGATACGCTGGCGTTGGCCTCCGGAAAGCCGGCAGCCACGGTCTCCGATGTTCGTGTCATAACCTTGTTCGGATTCCATGATGAAATCGTGGGCATTGGCTATTTTGGCGGCTTCTATCACTTGTTCCTTGGTCGCATTTTCTACGCCGAAAGTGATATTGTTATAGAAGCTGTCGTTAAACAGGATGGCTTCCTGATTCACATAGCCTATCAATGAGCGGAGGTCGCTGATGGATACATCCTTGATATTGGTGCCGTCTATCAGGATTTCTCCTCCCTGTACGTCGTGGAATCTGGGAAGTAAATCAACGAGCGTTGATTTGCCGGAACCACTTTGTCCTACCAATGCAATGGTTTCTCCTTTCTTTATCCGCAGGTTAATATCTTTCAGCACCTGGTGCTGTCCGTTATAACTGAAGGTGATATGATTGAATTGGATGTCTTGGTCGAGAGCCGGCAGGTGTTGAGGATGCTGTTTCTCTACAATCGGATTATCAGCTTTCAGAATTTTGTCTACACGTTCCATGGAAGCTAGTCCACGTGGTATCATGTAGCTGGCTTTCGAGAAGTCCTTCAACGGATTGATAATGCTGTAGAGAATAACCATGTAATAAATGAAGGTAGAGGCATCGATGGATGAATTGTTTCCGAGAATCAGTGAACCTCCGAACCAGAGTACGATGACAATCAATATGGTTCCCAAGAATTCGCTCATGGGGTGTGCCAATGCCTGGCGGATGGATACGCGGCTGGTAGCGTCACGATATTCGTTACTGCATTTGTTGAACCGGTCAATCATTTTCTTTTCTGCCGTGAAGGCTTTGATGACACGCAGGCCGCCCAGTGTCTCTTCCAGTTGTGCCATGGTTTCTCCCCATTTCCCTTGAGCTTCGAGAGACTGTCTTTTCAGTTTACGGCCTATTTTTCCCATGACCCATCCCATGGTAGGCAGCACCAGAATGGTGAATAGCGTCAGCTGCCAGCTGATAATCATCAGGGTAGTGAAATAAGAAATAATCAGAATCGGGTTCTTCAGTAACATATCCAAAGAACTGGTAATGGAATTTTCTATTTCCGCTACGTCTCCACTCATACGGGCAATGATGTCTCCCTTCTTCTCTTCCGAGAAAAATCCTAACGGTAAGTAGGTTACCTTGGAATAGACCATGGTACGGATGTCGCGTACGATACCGGTGCGTAAAGGAACCATGACTGCTGTAGAGCCGAAATAACAGGCGGTTTTCAGGAAAGTCATTCCGGCCAGAAACAGACCGAGAAACAACAGGGTAGTAGTAGGTCCGTATGTATCAATCAGCAGGTTGACGTAGTAATAGAAGTTGTTGATGGCTGTCTCTTTCAGTGAGTCGACAGACCATTCCCAATCCATATACTGATAGACCCGCTCCTGTGCTCCGGTCTTGAACAGGATGTTCAGAATCGGAATCAATAGGGAAAAAGAGAATACATTGAAGATGGCCGAAAGTATGTTTAGAATGATAGCCCAGCTGACATATTTCTTGTAAGGCGACACAAAGCGTCGCATGAGTTGGAGGAATTCTTTCATAATAGGGAATGTAACTGCTTGTATTCTGCAAAGATAGTGCAAAAAACTTTAGCTGCGACATCCTTTCTGTAAAAATTGAAGTTTACGTATCGGGAGGATTGTATATTTTTTTGTAGCTTTGTCCTGAATTATAATCCGGTGTCCTGATGAAGTTTGTATATCACATATTATTTTTTCTTTTATATTTGTTGTCTTTGCTTCCGATGAGGCTTCTTTATCTGCTTTCGGACGGACTGTTCTTTCCTTTGTTTCATGTCGTGAAATATCGTCGGAAAGTGGTCGAGAAACAGTTGGATGAGTGTTTCCCAGAAAAAAGTATGCAGGAAAGACGGGCTATAGAACGTCAGTTCTATCATTTCTTCTGCGATTATCTGGTAGAAGTCATCAAACTGTTCTCTATTTCGAAAGAAGAGATGATGCGCCGAATGAAGTTTTTCGGTATCGAGCAGGTGCGGGAAGAGTTGAAAGACAAGAAGTTCTGTTTCCTGTATTTGGGACATTACTGTAACTGGGAGTACATTGCTTCTTTATCTTATTGGTTGCCGGAGATTCACTGCGGACAGATTTATCACCGTATCTATAACCAGGCTTTTGATGATTTGTTTCTGAAGTTGCGTGGACAGTTTGGCGGGGAATCAATTTTGATGAAAGATACGCTCCGGAGAATTCTGACTTTGCGCAACCAGGAGAAAAAGGTCATGATCGGATTTATTTCCGACCAGCTTCCCAAGTGGGAGAATATGAATCACTGGACTACTTTCCTGAATCATGATACTTCTTTCTTTATAGGGGCCGAACGAATCGCCAAACAGGTGGATGCGGCACTCTATTATGTAGACGTGGAACGTGTGAAACGTGGTTATTATCAGGTGACTTTCCGGCTGATGACACTTCATCCGAAAGAGTTTCCGGATTACGAGTTGACAGACCAATATGCCCGTTTGCTGGAAAAGAGTATCCGTCATCAGCCTGCTTATTGGCTTTGGACCCACAAGCGCTGGAAACGGACGAAAGAAGAATGGTTGAAGTGGAAACAGGAAAATTCCCGATGATGTAATGATTAAATGTAGTCGATGATGAAGAATTTTTTACCTCTTATTTCTGTTATTGTCCCTGTATATAATGCACAGGATTATGTAGAACGATGTGTTCGTTCTTTGATGAAACAGACTTATCAGAATCTGGAAATCATCCTGATAGATGATGGTTCTACAGATGATTCATTGGATATATGTGGAAAACTGAAGATGGAGGATGGCCGCATCAGGGTGTTCTCTCAACCGAACCGAGGTGTCGGAGCTGTCCGTAATTTAGGTTTGTCTTTGGCTCAAGGAGCTTATCTGGCTTTTGTAGACAGTGACGACTGGATAGATTCGGATATGTATGAATCTTTATGGAAACTGATGGCGGAACGTCAAGCGGATGTTGTGTGTTGTGCCCATTGTCGGGAAGAGGAAAAACGGACAGTCGTAGTAGGTGGAGGTGCGGATATCCTGGAATTTTCACGCAAAGATGCCTTCGAGGCTTTGAGACAGGAACGGTTCATATTGAATTTTTTATGGGATAAACTTTTCAGGCGGGAACTTTTTGATGGCATAACTTTTCCTGAGAAGAGGAAATTCGAGGATTTGATTGTTTCTCCCCAATGGTTGTCTAAAGCTAATAAAGTAGTTTATTTGTCACAACCTAAATATCATTATTCAGTCCGTTCGGGTAGTTTGACTAACGGAATCAAATCGACAGATATGGATTGGCGTTATGAGATGGTGAAAGCTTTAGCGGAACAAAACCGTTTCTGTAAAGAACATCATTTGTGGGAGAAAGCTTCAGGAAAACTATTCCGTACTTGTGTCCATTTGTTGAACAGGTTATTGCTTTTACCGGTTACTCCAGCATACCAACAGATGCAGGCCTACTGTTTGTCAGTCATTCAGGAGAAGGATTCTGTGAAAGGTTTAGGGGCTGGATATCATTGTAGGAGATATGTATTGGTATATTGTTGGAATATATATGCCAAATTGTATTGTTTTTATAGAAAACTCACTCATTAATTTTGGGGAGGAGACTAGTGTCGGATAAAAAGATTCAATGTGTTTAACTTTATATAAGCCATTGGCAGAATTAAATGTTTTTAGTGAATTCTGCCAATGGCTTTATTTTGAGTTTTAGTTACTCAAATGTTACATCTTGTAGTAGACAACTGCTCGACCGATGAAACCCCTGCATTCCTGGCTGAAAAGGCAAAGGATAACCGTTACGTAATTGAACGTTTGAAAGAAAATGTGGGCGGTTCAGGGGGATTTTCCCATGGGATGAAAGTGGCGGTCCTGCATCACTGTGATTATATCTGGCTGATGGATGATGATACGATTCCTTCGCCTGCAGCTTTGGAAAGATTGGTTGAGGCTACTACGCTCGAACCGGAGATTGGTTTTGTATGCAGCAGGGTGAACTGGACGGACGGAGAACCTCATGTGATGAATAAGGCCGGCGGATTGATTTATTCGGATAAAGAGAAAAAGAATCCGGCCCGGAAGTGTATAGGAGATGTATCGGGCGTTTATTGCAGTCTGTGTTCTTTTGTTTCCGTGTTGGTAAATACACAAGCTGTTATCAGACTGGGACTTCCGGTGAAGGAATTTTTTATCTGGTGCGATGACATTGAATATACTTTACGCATCTCGGATGCAGGTTATCCGTGCTTTTATGTAGAGAAAAGTGTAGTTTGTCATAAAACGGCTTCCAATTATGCGCCTTCCATTGAGAAAGCTCCGGTATCTATGGCCTGGCGTTTTTATTATCAGGCTCGTAACCGTTGTTACATCAAGCGTCAGAAAGGAGGAAACAAGTTGTTGTTTTATTTTTCTGTGTGGAATATGTATCGTGTGTATAAGCATCGTATCAGTCGCAGACCCAAGGAGGAGCGTAAGGAGTTTCTCGAGGCAGTCAGAAAAGGGTGTCGTGATGGACTTACATTTTATCCACCTATTGAATATGTGCAGTAAAGTAACGGATGTCAGGGCTGCTTGGGGGTTATGCAAGGAATAAACGGTTCCCAGAACTTGATACGGCTTTTATGCATGAAGCCGTGACACCCCATGGGAAGTTGTCGGTGATTCAGCTGGTAGCACACCCTGGGTTTCAAGTCGAAGGCAAATTGCAGGGCTGTCCCTACATCGGGATAATTGAACTCGGTAGGTATCAATGCCCAGAAAATATCTTCGTTGTGCATGGAGTCTGGCCGGCTGTTGAAATCGTGGATTTCCTTTGCATATTTGCGGCAGGCTTTGCTGAAAGCCGATACTTTCCGCAGGCATAATCCGCCGTTTCCGATTTTGTCATACATTTGCATGCGGGAGATTTTGTCGGGAGAAGTGAACAGCCATTTTTTCAGTTGGATGAACTGCTTCATGGGGAAATGTCTGTAGCGCGGGCGTGTGGGCCAGGGGGCCGCTACCAGATCATAGCCTTTCTGACACCATTCCTGCAGCTGATCGCTGAATATCCAGGCATCTGTGTGGCAGATCAGAATGTATTCGGTATCTGCAAACAGCTGATAAAAAGACTCAGACATCATCATTTCATTGTATCCGGCTATTCCTCTTTTGATTCCCAGCCAGTCTGTCGATACACTGATTACTTCGGCCTGCGGATATGTGTGTATGTATGAGTCGATGTTCAGTCCCTCAGGCTTGAGAAATACAACGGGGTAAGCTGCCAGTCTTTTCATGTTATTGTCCAGTGCGGCGTTTTCCCACTCTTTGAGTTCTTCTTTGTAGAAAGGAATGATGATTTTTACGAGCTGTTTCATGAGCATGTTGTTAAGTCTTTATCAAATGTCGCTTAGCCGGATGTATTTGGCTTTTCGTATGCCTGTGTAGAACGGAAACAGACGGAAGAAGCGTTTAATCCGTTTTAAAGGATTGTTTAATACACGTTCTCCTTTCCACGGAGTCATGTCCAGATAGGTGAAATAAGCCTGGCGTAACGGGTGCTGGCTGTCGTATTCCCACGGCTTGCGGTTGGTGTAATGTAGGATGACTGGATTCTTCAGTACTTCGGCAAACTTGTTCTTCCAGTTTTCGTCCATTGCTTTCGGGCGACGATAAAAAGCATCCTGTACGTTCCATTTTAAGTCTACCAACAGTTTGTCTTTGTGCAGGACACTGTTCAGTAAATCCTGATCGTTGAAGAGAATCCGTTCCGGGTACTTGTGGAAGTAGTCTATGCAGGCATGGGCTATGTCGTGCTGACGCCAGTAGGCAAGATTTATCAGCAGGACACCGGCGTTGAAGTAGGAATCCTGCATGGGATATTTTAATATTTCATAGCGTTCCGGTTCGCGGCACCCCATGTCTTCTACAGCGGCCACTCCCACCTGGTCTATCGGGGTATTCCAGTAAGGACGGATGTCTCCCAATACCACAATGTCACAATCCAGATAAAGTACACGGTCGATGTCGGCTGGCAGCAGTTCGGAAAGGATGCAGCGATAATAAGTAGCCATGGAGATACGTTTGCTGAACTTGCGGATGGTGAATCCTTCCAGCATCTTGATGTCCGGTTCATAAAAGCAGACCCGATTGTGGTACCGTGCGGCCAGTTGTGTCAGTGTTTCCCGTTCGGCTTCCGAAAGGTCGCGTGCGATGATATGAACCGTAAAAGCCTCTGTCTGATTGTTCTCGAATAAGGAAACGAGCGTTACCGCACAATGTCGTACGTAATTGCTGTCGATGTTGCAGGCGATGTGTATCATGCTTGGGTTGGGGTGTTTTACATTCATTTCTGCAAAGATATAAGATATTCATATAAAAGCGTTATCTTTGTGAGGAAACATTTTATTCACTGGAAAGGCTCATTTAGATTTATGGCAGATAATATCCTTTATAAACTGCGGAGTGGCAAGCCCGTCAAGTTCCTTAATTTTCTGAAAAATTTTCTGGGATTGCTGGTCCCCGACGCATGGTATCGGTCTCGTTTGGAACAGAAGCTGGAAGCTGTACGTTATCGTCCCGATTATGAATACATGAAACAGCGTGTAGATTATTATATGCGTATTCGGCATTCGTGGACGATTTCCGGGCAGGATACGCTGGTGCGCGACCGGAGTTGGATTCATTATACGGGAGCCATTGGCGACTATCGGCGCAAGATGTTTCATACCGCTTATTATTTTGATCAGCATGACGTTACCCGCTGGTTTCCGCCTCAGTTGCGTTGGAATTTCTGTCCGGGTGATGTTTATTTCACGCCCGATGTACCTACGGTGGTAAAAAGCCGTTTGCTGGCTTCCGACAATCAGAACTCAGTCTTGCTGAAGCTGGATAAGCTTCGCCATTTTATGTATGTGTACGATACGAAGCCGTTTCGTGAGAAGAAAGACTGTGCTATCTTTCGGGGAAAGATCCGTCAGAGTCGCCTTCGTACCCGTTTTCTGGAGAAGTTCTTTGGAAGTTCGTTGTGCGACTGTGGGGTAGTAGGTCGGAATGAAGGATGTCCGGAGGAATGGATGACCGAAAAGAAGACCATTCGCGAACATCTGGATTATAAATTCATCATCGCATTGGAAGGAAACGATGTCGCCTCCAATTTAAAGTGGGTGATGTCTTCCAATTCGCTGGCCGTCATGACACGTCCTACTTGCGAGACGTGGTTTATGGAGGGTACGCTGAAGCCCGACTATCACTATGTGGAGGTGAAGGAAGATTTCTCTGATTTTGAAGAGAAACTTCGTTACTATATCTCACACCCCGAGAAAGCTGAAGAGATTATCCGTCATGCCCATGAATATGTGGCGCAGTTCCGGGACGAGAAACGTGAAGAACTTCTCCAGCTGATGGTTATGCGGCGTTATTTCGAAACAAGCGGACAGATGTAATATAAATACGATATGAAGAAGCAAGAAAAATATGCGTGGTTACTGGCCGCTCTTTGTGTAGTCGGTCTGTTCCTGTTCCTGGGAGAATCTTTGTTCAATACCCGGGGAGAGCCCCGGGAAGCTGTGGTTGCCTTGTCGATGTTGCAGGACGGAAACTGGATTCTGCCGGTCAACAATGGAGTAGATATGGCATATAAACCGCCTTTGTTTCATTGGTGTATCGCTTTGTTTTCTACAGTGGCCGGTGGAGTGTCGGAATATACTTCCCGCATGCCTTCGGCTGTGGCACTGGCCCTGATGGTGCTGGGCGGATACGGGTTTTATGCCCGCCGGCGGGGAAGTGAACTTGCTTTTCTGATGGGGCTGATTACCTTGACAAATTTTGAAGTGCACCGTGCCGGGACCAATTGCCGCGTGGATATGCTGCTGTCTGCCTTGATGGTACTGGCGCTCTATCAGCTTTACCGGTGGGGAGAAAAAGGATTGAAAGGAGTCCCCTGGACAGGTATTCTGTGTCTGAGCGGTGCGTTTCTTACCAAAGGTCCGGTAGGAATGGCGCTCCCTTGTCTTGTCGTGGCTGTCTTTCTGTGGATTCGCGGTATGAAGTTCGGCCGGATTTTTCTTTCTTTCCTGGGAGTCGGACTGGCTTCGTGCGTATTGCCGCTGGCATGGTATGTAGCCGCATACCGTCAGGGAGGAGATGAATTCCTTCAGTTGGTACTGGAAGAGAACGTATATCGCCTGTTAGGAAAGATGAGTTATGAATCGCATGAGAATCCGGCTTATTATAATCTGATTACTGTAATAGCGGGATACGTTCCTTACACACTGCTGGTACTTATTTCGCTTTTTGCCTTGAAATACCGCAAGTGGTCGGGTAAACCGGCAGCATGGTGGAACCGTTTCCGTGCGTATGTCCGCAAGATGGACGATGTCCGCCTGTTTTCCCTCCTCAGTATTGTATTGATTTTTGTTTTCTACTGCATTCCTAAGAGTAAGCGCAGCGTTTATCTGCTGCCTGTCTATCCTTTCCTGGCATATTTTCTGGCCGAGTATCTGGTTTATCTGACCCGTCGTCATGTAAGGGTGGTGAAGATATTTGGTAGTGTGATGGCGGTGCTGGCAGGGTTGCTGCTGGTAGTCTTCTTTTCTCTCCGGATGGGATGGATACCCGACAGTATCTTTTCGGGTAGTCACGCAGATCAGAACATCGCTTTCAAGCGTGCGCTTGAAAGTGTACCGTTGGGTATTGTTTCGTGGATTCTGTTGCTGATGATGGCCGGATCCATTGTCTGGTTCGTTTCTTTCCTGAAAAAGGGAAAGTCTGCGGTTCGTCTGCCTTATGCCGTAATCGGTGTAATCGTTGCCATATTCCTGGGGCTTGACGGAATTTTCCAGCCTGCCGTACTGAATGTAAAATCAGACAAGCCGATAGCTGAGCGCATTGCTTCCATTGTTCCGGAAGGAAAATTATATTCTTACCGTACGGATATTACTCCGGGAAACCGGATGCATCCGTTTACCATCAATTTTTACCTGGGCGACCGGGTCGTTCCTTTTGATGTGTTTGAGCCTCAGAAAGGATTTCTGATTGTGGGTAATGCTGAAATTGAAGACTTCAAGGAGGCATATCCGGCTTATCAGGTGGAGGAAGTGTTTGACAGCGGACACCGCAGCTGTGACGATCATAAAATCATTCATTTTTATCGTTTCTGGAAACATGGCGAATGAACGGAAGAAACTGGGAGGACAGGCATTGCGCTTCGGTATGGTGGGCGTGTTTGCCACGGCATTGCATTATGGCATTTATTACGTCTTGCAACGGATGATCAATGTCAATGTAGCTTATACCATAGGTTATGTCCTTTCGTTCCTGGCAAATTTTTACCTGACTGCCCGCTTTACGTTCCGTTCGGCTCCTTCGTGGAAAAAGCTGACCGGGATGGGAGGGGCTCATGCGGTAAACTATCTGCTTCATCTGGCTCTGCTCAACCTGTTTCTCTGGTTGGGTGTACGCGAGGAATGGGCGCCGTTTCCGGTATTTGCCATTGCCGTACCGGTTAATTTCGTATTGGTCCGCTGGGTTTTCAGCGAAAAGAAAAAAAGAGATGTACTATGAAACTGGTAATTGTTGTACCTTGTTATAATGAAGAGGAAGTATTGCCCGAAACGACTTCCCGTTTGTCGGAAGTCATTCGTCGTATGACCGAAGGAGGGCGGATTGATGAAGGACAGATTTTGTATGTAGACGATGGAAGCCGTGACAAGACCTGGAGTCTGATAGAAGGTCTGTCGGCCTCTTATTCTTGTGTATCGGGTCTTAAACTGGCACATAATGTAGGACACCAGCAGGCTTTGTGGGCCGGACTGGAATGGGCTGCCGTACATGCCGATGCGGCCGTATCTATCGATGCAGACCTGCAGGACGATGTGGAAGCCATTCCGCTGATGGTGGATTATTTCAATAAAGGCATCGATGTGGTATTCGGAGTCAGGAAAGAACGTAAGACAGATACTTTCTTCAAGAAACATACGGCGCAGGCCTTTTACCGGCTGATGCGTGGACTGGGAGGCGACATCGTGTATAATCATGCCGATTTCCGGCTGATGAGCCGGCGTACGTTGCAGGCACTGGTTTCTTTTCCCGAACGGAATCTGTTCCTACGTGGCATGGTATCGTCGTTGGGCTATCCTTCGGCCATTGTTTATTACAACCGCAGTCCCCGTCTGGCGGGTGAGTCGAAATATCCTTTCAGCAAGATGCTCAGTTTTGCCCTCGACGGAATTACCTCGTTCTCGGTGCGCCCGTTGCGTTATATTACGTATCTCGGGCTGATGTTTATCCTGATTTCCCTGCTGGCCATTGTTTACGGACTTTGTTCATTTGTAGAAGGCAATGCCATTCCGGGATGGACTTCTCTGCTGGTTTCCGTCTGGTTTATCGGTGGAGCCATCTTGCTGGCCTGCGGAATCATCGGTGAGTACGTAGGTAAAATCTATAAGGAGGTAAAGCGCCGTCCGCGCTATTTCGTAGAGAAAACGGTCTTTCCTGCCGATACAAAGTAGGGCAGAAGAAGGTCGGAAAGGCTATTCTGAAGGCTTTTTCCCTTTGACTGGAGCAAAATAAAAAAACGTCCTCGTGTCTTGAGTGAAACATGAGGACGTTTTTTATAAAACAAACGTTTGTTTTCAATCGGACGTGAGGACGTTCTGACTGATGGTATAACGGTTTGTCTGTTCTGTATTTTTAAGCGTTCTTGTTGGCACGCTTGCGTTCGGTTTCATCCAGGATGATCTTACGCATACGCATGCTCTTCGGAGTTACTTCCACATATTCGTCTTCCTTGATATATTCCAAAGCTTCTTCCAGTGAGAAGATAACCGGCGGAATGATGCGGGCCTTGTCGTCAGAACCGGAAGCACGCATGTTGGTCAGTTTCTTTGATTTGGTAACGTTGACCACCAGGTCGTTTTCGTGTACGTGTTCGCCTACTACCTGACCGGCATATACTTCGTCCTGCGGATAGATGAAGAACTTTCCGCGGTCCTGCAACTTGTCGATAGCGTATGCAAAAGCGGTTCCGCTTTCCATGGCAATCATGGAACCGTTGGTACGGCGGGGGATATCGCCTTTGTACGGCTGGTATTCCTTGAAGCGGTGTGCCATGATGGCTTCACCCTGAGAGGCTGTCAGCACGTTGGTACGCAGACCGATGATACCGCGTGACGGCATGTCGAATTCGATGTTCACACGGTCGCCCTGAGTTTCCATGGAAACCATTTCACCCTTACGGCGGGTTACCATATCAATCATCTTGCTGGCAAATTCTTCGGGTACACTGATGGTCAGTTCCTCGATCGGTTCGCATTTTACACCGTCTATTTCCTTGAAGATAACCTGGGGCTGACCTACCTGAAGTTCGTAGCCCTCACGGCGCATGGTTTCAATCAGGACTGACAGGTGCAATACGCCACGTCCGGATACAATCCATTTTCCGTCTTCGTTTTCTGTCTTGCGTACGCGCAGGGCCAGGTTCTTGTCGAGCTCTTTCATCAGACGGTCGTGGATGTGACGTGAGGTTACGTATTTGCCTTCCTTACCGAAGAATGGAGAATCGTTGATGGTAAACAGCATGCTCATGGTCGGTTCGTCGATGGCGATAGGCGGCAGTGGTTCCGGATTTTCGAAATCGCAGATGGTGTCGCCGATTTCGAATCCTTCTACACCGATGACGGCACAGATGTCACCCGATGATACTGACTGTACTTTCTTACGTCCCAGGCCTTCGAAAGTATGGACTTCCTTGATCTTTGATTTTACCATGGTTCCGTCACGTTTGGCCAGCGTGATGTTCATGCCTTCCGAGAGGGTACCGCGATGTACGCGTCCTACGGCGATACGGCCGGTATAAGAAGAATAATCCAGTGAAGTAATCAGCATCTGCGGAGTTCCTTCCAGTTGTTGTGGAGCCGGAATATATTTTATGATGGCGTCGAGCAGCGGAGTAATGGTACCGGTCGGTGTTTTCCAGTCTTCGCCCATCCAGTTGTTTTTGGCTGAACCGTATAGAACGGGGAAGTCCAGCTGGTCTTCTGTTGCGTTGAGGCTGAACATCAGGTCGAACACCATTTCGTATACTTCTTCCGGACGGCAGTTAGGTTTGTCTACCTTGTTGACAACCACAATCGGTTTCAGTCCGATTTGCAATGCTTTCTGCAATACGAAGCGGGTCTGAGGCATCGGACCTTCGAAAGCGTCGACCAGCAGGATACATCCGTCGGCCATGTTCAACACACGTTCTACTTCACCACCGAAATCGGCGTGTCCCGGAGTATCGATAATATTGATTTTTGTACCTTTGTAATTGATGGAAACGTTTTTCGAAAGAATTGTAATACCTCTTTCACGTTCCAGATCGTTGTTATCCAATACCAATTCACCGTTGGTCTGATCATTACGGAACAAGTGTCCCGCCAGCATCATCTTGTCCACGAGGGTGGTTTTACCGTGGTCAACGTGGGCAATAATGGCAATGTTTCTAATATCTTGCATACTATACCTATAATTTGTGCGCAAAGGTACGATTTTTTCTTCAATAATTATAGTGAAAATCTTGGTTTTGGGCGAATAAAGTTGATAGGGTATATTCTTTTACCATTGAAATTGTGTACTATCGGTTGTATCAATTCCCTTACTTTTTAATATCTCTGTTATTTCGCCGATATAAGACTTTTCTATCCAGTCGGTGGCAAAAACGTGGTAGGTGAAATCTTTGTCGATGAATTCTATGTATAGAGGTGCGTCGCATCTGGTCGTTACTCTGATATCGAAGTTCAGTTTCCGGATATCATCGTATGCAAAAACATGGCTGTGGAACGGTCCTTTCAATATTATGTGATGGGAATCCAGTATCAAGTAATGTTGGACTAAGAAAGTCATGTATATTATAAGGAATAGGCCTAAAACCGCGAACCCGATTGAGAAAACGGCAAGATAAAAAGCGACAAGAGTGTGGGTATTGGGTAAAGCATATATCATGGATAACAGCAAAATAAGGATCCATACCATAACCTGTACGGAAACAGACATGTGCTTGGAGTATCGGTGATAAGTGCGGGAAGAAACCGGTGCATCTGACACCGTCTGCAAGGGCTGATAGTTACTGAACGGAATAGCATGCTGTTTTAACAGTTGGAGGATGGCCGTAGCCTTGTGGGCTTGAAAAGGAGCAAGCTGGATGGCACGTACAAAACCGGATTGAAGGGTGAAAATGAAAATGCCTGTTCCACCTAAATTGTGCCAATAAGGTTTACAGCGTCTGGCTCGGATTTTATAAGGTTGCATAAAAGTAAAGCTGGCAATATCTTCTATCTTGATTCCTTTCTTCAAGAGGTAAGATTCGGCCTTCTGCGAATTAACAGATGCATTCATATGTCTTGTGTTTTATATTTATGTCTTGTAAAAGTCTTATAAAGATACGGATAATATTTTTATGAGTGAAGATAAATATAAAACAATTGATATTCGGATTCATAGAAAGACTGATCTGATTTCACATCGCTTGCAAACAATGGATTTATCCCAAACTCAAGACATGCAGTTCTGATACGATTCTACGTGCTATAAAAGAGCTGACTACCTGCAACACAACTTACACATCCACGGTTTCAGGAAAATCATACGACTTCAATACAGCCGACATAATGAACGAACTTCTGATAAGGTTACTTATAAGAAACTTTTAAGGGTGATTATCAAAGGAATAAACATAAAGGATTTTGGACTTTCCCATACAAGTCGTATCAAGACTTTTATCTTCAAATATATTTCTGTTCCAGCCAAATGGATTAAAACATCAAGAGCATACAGACTAAATATCTATACCGATAATCTTGCTTATGCAAGAGTCTTTAAAGTGGGGAATGATTAACATCTGCTGCTTTGTTGGATTTACATCGTATTGCCTCAAGTCATTTAATGGGGTGAGGAGAAGGTGTACTTGAAAGATGTGCGACAAGATCTCATGCTACAAAGGAATCACATGAAAAGGGAAATTTATTAGATATTCATTTGTAATACGAGAATCAAGTTTGCTTGTGGAAATTAGGGCGAATAAAAAGAATAAGCCGGTAAACCTTTGCGGATTTATCAGCTTATCACTTTTTAATTTAATAATTGAAAAAATGTTACTGGTTCAACAGGTTCGTATAATAACTCTTTACTTCGTTCCAGTCGTAGTAAGGATATTGATCTGTTGTGAGAGGAATTTTCGCTTCCTTTTCGTTCAGCAGGAACTTTACCAGTATCCGGTTATCCTTGTTCTTGTAGAAGATAATCTGTATGTTACCGGCCATCGGTACAATCTTGTAGTCGGACCATACCTTGTACACTTCTTCCGGATTGTTGACCGCTACGTTGCAGTCGTTCAGTCGCAGGATGGCTGCCAGGGGAATGACGTTCCCGTCGTGTCCGAAACGGAGTGTTGCCGCGATACCGGGATCCTGAATGGCCTGGTCGGCACTTTCCAGAATGTTCCGGAGCAGGGCTTTGGCATTGGCAACGACAATACCGTTTCCGTCGGCGTGGTTGGCATTGCCTACATAAAACTTGTAGTTGATGCACTGCCACAAGTCGAACAGTTCCTGTTTCTCGAAGATGTCATAGAATGATACTTGGGTCTCCATGTCCTGCATGTCGCTGGTTATCCAGTACAGTCCCCACATCAGGTTATGCGGATTGACCTGTTTCCGGATGAAATCGGCACTCGAGAAGAGTGTGTTCATCAATCGTTCCGGACGGGTATGTTCGGCTTCGAATTTCTTGTATTCTTCTACCCAGGGACCGGTCTGATCGGAAGTGAACTTGTTCGATTCTTCCGTATGGAAGTTCATGTAGTTCATGTATTTCTCGCTGGCTTCGTATGTGATGTCCAGCTTGGGATTCATACCTTTCAACTGGTCGCCGAAAGCTGCCATACTCATGGCGCAGCGCAGTACGACGGTAGAACGGGCCGAGATCTTCCGTCCGTCTGTAAAGACTTCCGGATAGTTCTGATACATACGTTGGGCGATTCCCTGATGCTGGCGTCTTCCCAGTGGAGTCAGGTCTCCTCCTCTTCCTTCGGCTTCGGGCCAGATTTTCATCAGCCGGGTGTAAACATCTTCTCCCAGTGGAGTCAGGGCCTGTTGTTCATGTGCCTTGGCAAACAAATCGATTACCCATTTGTAGTCCTTGTCGGAAATCAGGTAACGGGAACCGTGTCTGGAGTAGTGGCTGATGTAGAAAGGGCTGTAGCCTTTGGGAGCGGCTGTCAGAGATCCTTTTTCCGGAGCCTGATATACATAGTATACGCCTCCTGTCTTTTCTATTTCATCGAACATTTCCTGTTGGGTAGTCTGCCCGTGTACGGACAGACTACTTATCAGCGCGAAGAATAGAATTGAAATTTTGTGTGTTTTCATGATCAATATCCAGTGTTTTGTTTCAATGTCGGATTGTTGACGATTTCACTTTCCGGGATAGGGAACAGTTTGTATTTGTCATCTACATCCTGTCCGAGACGTACACCGTCTTTCCAGTCCCAGTTGTTGCCTTTGGTAAACTTTCCAAACCGGATGAGGTCGGTACGTCTTACCAGCTCGCTGGCCAGTTCACGCTGGCGTTCTGCCAGGATAAAGTCGAGGGTCAGTTCCGATTCGCTGATGTCGCCGGAAACATCCGAACGGACTCCCGGCTGTGCATATTTGCCGGACATATAGGCACGTTCACGTATCTCGTTGACGTATGCCAAAGCAGTAGCCTTGGAAGCATTGGCTCCTCTCAGGATGGCTTCGGCAGCCATCAGGTAAGCATCGGCGGTACGGAACAGCGGAAAATCGATGGAAGTATAGGTATCTCCGGCTGCGCAAAGCTGGTCGTCCTTGGTAACATTTCTCCATTTGATATAGCCGTATCCGCGTGTGAAGGTACTGGTCATGGCCATGTTTTCATCCCATGTTTCCTTGACCTGATCTTCCAGAGCGGTCATGAACTGCGCACGCTTGTCTTTTTTCTGATTTCCCCAGGTATCTTCGGTATTGAACGTTACATCGTCTGCATCGAATGCATCTACCAGAGTTGTCTTGGCGCGTACATTTCCCCAGCCTCTTGAACCGACTCCGGTCTGGTAAAGCTCGTCCATCGGGCCGTTTACGAATGCCTTGACATAAAAGTTGGTACCTGCTGAGCTCTGTGCATGCTCTCCGTCCTGTACCAGGGGCCAGATAATTTCACTGCAGGTTTCGTTGTCGGCCAGGAATATCTGGCGGTAATCGGGGGCCAGCGGATAATGTCCGTCGTCAATTACTTTCTTGGCATATTCGTAGGCTTCCTGATATTTGCTTTCGCCGGTCCATACTTCGGCATTCAGGTACATGCGTGCCTGCAGGAACCAGTCGGCTACCCGGTCTATTCTGCCATATTCGTTTTCTCCCGGTGCTGCCAGGTCGTTTTCTATTTCCTGAAGTTCGGAGATGGCGTAATTGAAGATATCTTTTCTGCTTAACTGTTCGGGAATATCTTTTACGCCGGTATTTTCGTCGATGTAAGGCACAGATCCGAACAGGTCGCACAGCATGGAGTAACAGTATGCACGGATGAAACGGGCTTCGGCACGGTAGTGCAGGTAATCGTCTTTCAGGTCATCCCATACTCCTCTTTCCTGCAATTTGCTTTCGGTACATTCACGCAGTAATTCGTTTGTATAAGCGATACTCATGTACAGACGCTGGTATGTCCAGGTCACTACAGAGGCATTCGATGCGCTCCATTGCAGGTTCAGACATTGTCTTAAACCGTTTGAAGTAGAAGGCATCAGGAAATTGTCGGTATCCAGTTCCTGCAGGTAGAACAGCAGACGGGTAAAACCGGAATATCCTTCGTTGGCTCCTTCCAGGTCGCCGTCGCCACCGTCACCGCCCTGCTGGCCGGTAAGGATTAAGGAAGCGTAACATTTGGCCAGTACTCCGGTGTATCCTTCCGGTGTGCTGTAAACTTTCTCTGTAACCAACTGACTTTCGTCCAAAGGCATGGTATCCAGGTCTCCAAAGCAGGAAGATAAGGCCAGACCCAGACCGAATATAAGAGACAGGCTGTATAATATTTTTTTCATGACGATATTTTTTTAGAATTAGAAACTAAGACTTGCACTGAGTGAATATGTTCTGGGCCGCGGATATACTTCACGGTCAATACCGCTGTAGATTTCAGGGTCAATGCCGGAATATCCGGTAAATACGGCCACGTTCTGTACGCCGAATGTCAGTCGCAGAGAACTGGAGCTGTTCCATAATTTATGGAAGGTATATCCCAGAGAGATGTTGTCTATACGGAAGAACGATGCATTTTCCAGGAAATAGTCGGAATACAGTTGCTGGGTCTGGAATCCGGTATCCTTGGTTACCTTCAGAATATTGGAATAGCTTCCCTGATCGCTGTAGACAGACTGTACGTACTGGTCGGCTGCTACGTAGTTATACATGTAATTGCCAAATGAGCCGTGACCGCTGATGGCGAAATCCCAGTTCTTGTAGCTTAATTGAGTGTTGAAGCCAAGGTATGAGGAAGGCAATGAACTCTTTCCGGTAGCATAACGTGTTTCTGTAGATGAGATGCTTCCATCTGGCTGTACATATTTCCCTTCGATGGGTTTTCCGGCTTCGTCATAAGCCTGTTTGGCCAGGTAGAATGTATACGGACGTTCGCCTACCATGAATACCTGTACGGTTTTTCCGGTATCAGAAATGGAACCGGTCTGTACAAAGTTATCGTCGGAATCCACCATGTTCAGTTTGGTGATCTTGGAATCGTTCCAGGTATAGTTGAAACCTACGCTCCAGTTCCAGTCTTTGGTACTGATGGGTACAAAGTTGATGGAGAATTCAGCACCCTGGTTGTCCATGGCTCCGATATTGGTGGTAAGTACCGGCGCATAGTTTGTACCGGCAATTACATTGATGGTATTCAGCAAGTCCTTGGTATGACGCTTGTAGTAATCAATTGAGCCGTAAATGCGGTTGTTCAGGAAACCGAAGTCGATACCGGCATTGTACGTAGTGGTTGTTTCCCATTTGATGTCAGGATCGTAACCATTCGGACGATAAGTCTGGTACCAGGTATTTCCAAACAGGTAAGAGGATTCCGGATAAGAGACGTTGAAGGTTGTCATGTACGGATAGTCGTTCAGAATATCCTGCTGTCCGGTCTGACCGTAGCTCAGACGCAGCTTCAGGTCGGTCATGACATCCTGGTCTTTAAAGAAATCTTCTTCACTGATCTTCCATCCCAGTGCTACGGAAGGGAAGTATCCCCAACGGTTGTTCTTGGCAAAACGTGAAGAGGCATCGGCACGCAGGGTAGCTGTCAGCATGTACCGGTTGTTGTAGGTATAATTCAGTCGTCCATACAGTGAAAGCAGGTAGTATTCTGTTTCATAGTGAGTCGGTGAGAACAGTTCTTCTCCTTCGGGCGACTGGGTAGTGGTATTATACTTTCTCCAGAAATGCTGCCATCCGTAACCTACCATGGCGTTGAAGCTGTGTTTGTCTCCCCAGTCTGGAGCGTATGTGCCATAGAAGTCCAGCAGGGCGTTTTTCTTTTCCTGCTTACCGTCGTACATCAGTCCGGTTCCGTCTTTCATGTTCGATGTATACATCATACCGGCCAGTTCGGGGACATCCTTGTTTTCTTTGCTTGAAAGAATATCGTAGCCCATGTTCAGGGTAAATGACAGGTCTTCCAGGTTGTGTACCTTATAGTTGATGTTTGCATTACCGATGGAACGCAAAATGGCTGTATTGTCCTTTTGCAGTTCAAGAAGTGCCACCGGATTATCGGTTTGTATGGCCATCGGTGAGTTGCCGTTCATCCAGATGAAGTAACCCAGTCCCGGATCGGTAGAAGCGGTTGCACTTCCGGTCTTGACCGGACGTGTAGGATCATATCGCAGGGCACTGCTTACTACGCTGTCGTCTACCTTGTCATTGCTTTCGTATGACATTTTCAGATTAAGGTCTACGCTGAGATGATCGTCGAAGAATTTGGGTGAGATTCCACCGTTGAATGTGACGCGCTGGTAGTCGTTGTTACGGATGACACCGGCCTGATTGGTATATCCTATGGAAGCACGGAACGGCGTTTTATTCTTGATTTTTCCGGAAACTGACAGGTTGTGTTCCTGTGAGAAGGCAGGACGGTAGATTTCATCCTGCCAGTCGGTTGATGCGGTACCGAAAGACGGATTGGCAGGTACTCCTGTCACAGTAGGAACAAATTCCTTGAATTCTTCTGCGTTAAGAACTTCCAGCCGTTTGGTTGTTGTACTCATGGCCAGATTCAATGAATAATTGACCTGAGGCTTGCTGCTGGTTCCCTTCTTTGTCGTGATGACGATGACACCGTTTGAAGCGCGTGATCCGTAGATGGCTGTGGCAGACGCATCCTTCAGGATGGTAAATGTTTCGATATCGTTCGGATTGATGGCACCGATGACGTTACCTCCTCCTTCGATGGTGGAGTTGTCTACCGGTACACCGTCTATCACAATCAGCGGATCGTTGGAAGCGGACAGGGAGGCTCCGCTACGGATACGGATGGTTGCGCTTGAACCCGGAGCTCCGGAACCGGAAACAACGTTTACTCCCGACATTTTACCTACCAGCGCGTCTTGTGCCGTAGTCTGTAATCCTTTGTTGAAATCATCCGGCTTGATGGCCGTTACCGAACCGGTGGCATCCGATTTCTTTACTGTACCGTAACCGATGACTACTACATCGTCCAGCATTTCGGAATTTTCTTTCATGACGATGGTAAGATTCTGTCCGGCTTTTATTTCTATTTCTTCATATCCGATGTAGCCAATTCGTATGATAGCGTCTTTGTTGGGGGCCTCGATGGTAAAGTCACCGTCGATGTTGGTAATGGTTCCTATGCTGGTGCCTTTTATGAGGACATTGGCACCAATAATCGGATCTCCATTTTCGTCAATTACTCGACCATTTACATTGATGTCTTGTGCGCTGATGCTGGTTGAAATGAGGGTTAGCAGTAGTGCGCTTGATAGCCTTCGGCAGAAGGCATGCATGTTTTTCCTTTTCATGTCTTACTAGAATTATTGATGAAATGAATTTGATGGCGCAAAAGTAAAATCCTGATATTTCATTTCTTTTACAATTGGCGGGATGTAAGTTAATGAGTAATAAATTTAAGTGTTAATCTATTGATTACCAGTTATGCTTCCTTGTCAAAATAGTAACCTGGCAAGAATGGATTTATCCCTTTAGAGAAGGAAATATTCCTTTCAAAATCTTTTCATATTCTCAGTTCAAGAGAAGTATGGAACATTGGATAACCGAAACAGACAATTTCTTTTTTTCTCCACATGGGTTGGGAGATGTGTTTTTCCTTTTTCATACTGGACGTTTTTTTGTAATAGTTTTCAGATTCTTGGTTTTGTTGCTTAACTGCAATACAAAATTAGGGAAGCTTTATCCGATAAAGCTTCCCTGAATGAAATAAGTAAGTTAGTATGAAGAGAAAAGTATTTAAGTTATTGTTTTTTTGCGTGTTACAGAACGATGTGTTAGAAATAGGTTAAGCTCTGTATAAAGAATTTTTCTCTTTATCAGAAATGAAATATCTGTGTAGCAAGGTCTTTTTTGTCGGAAAGTGCCTTGTTACGCATCTTCATCTGGTAATTGTAGACCGTTTGCAAGGAATAATGGAGGAAGCTGGCAATTTTTGAATTGTCATTAATGCCGAGTCGGATCAGGGCGTAAATACGTAATTCCGGTGTGAGCAGTTCTCCCTCTTTGATTTTAATTTGTTCCTCAGGGCGCAGTAATGAATTGAAGTCATTGACAAAATCAGGGAATATTGTCAGAAAGATCGTATCGAACTGGTGAATAAAGGCCTTCAGATCCTCGGCTTTTCCTTGTTGCTCGTTGATGAATTTCGAAAGGTCGGATAAGTGTCCTGATGTTGCTATACGATTCAGCTGTTTATATAAGGTATGTTGTTTCTGAATATATTCCGAGCATATATTGAAAAGCATGCCAATATATTCTTCTTTGATATGATCTTTTTCAACAATCTGTTGGTTCATCTGTTGCAGGTGTTCGGAAGCCAGACGCAACTGATCATATTGTTCTTTTAAGATTGTTTTGGTCTCGTGCAGCTTCTTGTTTTTCTTGTAAATGATAAAGCATGCTGTAATCAATAAGAGTGTTACCGCAGATAAGATGGTAATCAGTATCAGAGAAATGCGTTGCTGCTCCTTTACATGCTGGCGGTTCCCGGCACTGATAAGAGGCAGATATTTTGTAATGTCCTCGAACCGGTACCGTGCTTTTCCGAAGCTGATGTCTTCCAGCGCACGGGATATATAGGTATATGCCCGTTCAATATCGCCTTGATAATACAGTAACATGGCAAGGCTTTGTAATGACATGTATACTTTTTTGGCATCTTTCAGGTCGGTAATGGAAGCAAGGATCAAGTATCGTTTGGCTTCTACAGTGTCTTTCTTCTCTAGATACAGATTGGCAAGCGAATATTCCAGCCGGGCCTTGTTGTCTTCATATTTTTCATCCTGGTATGTCTTTTCAAACAGATTGATGGCTTCGTCCGTTTTTCCTTGATACTGGAGTAACAGACCGTAATTTGAGATATACGAATATGTATCCGGTTGTGAATACCGGAGGGCTTGCTGTGTGTAGTATACAAGCTTCTTCTGGTAGAGTTTCTTTTGCTGCGGAATGGTAGCCTCATTGTATAATGACAGGTAAATGGTATGAAACAGGTAGCAGCCGTATGTATCAGATTCGAGTTCGTTCTGGGTGTTGATTGATTCGAGTAATTCCAGCGCTTCGTTATAATATCCCATTTTGTTCAGCGCATCAGCCTTGTTCATGATCGCTTTTTTATAGCTTGTTTCGTCCAGCTGTTTGCCTAACTGCATGCGTTGTTCGGCTATGCTGAGGGCCTGGTCTGTCCGGTATGAACGGTACAGTTCGAATAATTCGTCAAGCATCTCGAATTGTTGTTGGGGATTGTCGGCTGTAGAAAAGACTTTCTGATTGGCGATTTTTATTTTGTCTTCAATTTGCTGTTCGTACAGTTGTTGGTCGTCGAGAACTTTATCCAGTTCTGTCAACAGTTCTTTGTCGTTGGTAGCGAAAAGCAGGCTGTGATAAGTCTGTATGAAAAGTAACAGAAAGGTAATGATAAAAGGTCTCATGGTTGTATGACATTAAATTGGTGGCGCTAATTTAACAATAAATTATTGAAAATGAAGAATCCTGTGAATAAAATGATGTTATGGAATTTTTACTGATCAGAAAATCCAATGTAAGGAAGCCCTCCGGTTTTGTTGAGTAATGTCTCGCCAAGTATGATATTTGTCTTTGATTGGTGACAGGATAAGATTGCCTGTTTTTGTTGTATCATGGATGAATGGTGTAAGAATATCATACCTACAATATATTAACTTGAAAATACAAGAAAATTTCAAATATATATTTTGAATATCAACATGTTGTAAATGAGCTTTACAAGCTGAAAAGGATTCTTTACAAACAGGTCTTTCCTGGGTTTATCGTAACTTTACGGCAATAAATTTATCGGGATAATTCCTCATTTCATTGTTCGTGAAACGTGGAATACAGGTTTTCGTGAACATGTCTCTGTTTCTGTATGATCGGTATGTTTCGTTAATGTATAAACTGTCGGTGTAAAGTAGGAATAAGTTTCGTTAATGTATATATTGGGTTTCCATAAATGTCAGAACGGATAGAAAAATGCCATTATTATTTTGTATATTGATAAAAAACACTTAAATTGGTTTTAGCTAAATAAACACACCTTAATTTTAATGCTATGAGTTACAAAAAGTCGCAGAAGATTCGTAGTGGCAGAAGAAATTATGTATTTGGCAAGGTATCATTATATGCTTGTCTGTCACTGCTTTCTGGATTAGCATTTCCTGTACAGGGAATGTCATCCTCATCGGTTTCTGTTATGCAACAGTCATCCAAGAAAATAACAGGTTCAGTTGTTGATGTTGCAGGAAATCCTGTTATTGGCGCGAATGTGCTGGAAGTTGGAACAACCAACGGGGCAATAACAGATTTGGATGGACGTTTTTCTTTGAACGTTGCTCCTGGGGCAAAATTAAAGATCTCTTATATCGGTTTCGATGATCAGATTGTTACTGTGGGTACTCAACGTGACATTCAAATCAAATTGAAGGAGAATTCTGAAGCTTTGGATGAAGTTGTGGTAGTAGGTTATGGCACGCAGAAAAAGGTGAATCTGACCGGATCTGTTGCCACCATCAAGTCTGATAAATTGGTTAATCGTACTACTTCGAATGTGGTAAATATGCTGGCCGGACAGATGCCGGGTGTAACTGTCATTCAGAACTCGGGACAGCCTGGAGCCGATGAAGGAATATTACGCGTCCGTGGTTTGGGCACGATGGGAAATTCCAGTGCCATGGTTATTATAGATGGAGTTGAGTCTACGATGAGCAGTGTCAATCCGAACGATATTGAAAGTATTTCAATTTTAAAGGATGCCGCAGCCTCTGCCATTTATGGTGTACGTGCAGCAAATGGTGTAATCCTGATTACGACCAAGAAAGGGCAACAGGGAAGAGCCATTGTTTCTTATGATGGATATGTAGGTTGGCAGAGTGCGACCAGAATTCCGAAGTTCCTGGATTCGTATAATTATGCAGTACTGATGAATGAAGCTTATCAGAACGACGGTCTGCAGGCACCTTATTCAGAAGAAGCCTTACAGAAATTCAAGGATGGAAGTGATCCTGACTTTTATCCGAATTCAGATTGGCTGGGTACTTTGTTGAGTGAAAATGGTTTGTTCCATAATCATTATTTAAGTATAAAAGGTGGTAATGACCGGATGAATTATTCGGTTTCGTTCGGTTATCACGATAAGGATGGTTTGATTGTCAACACCAATTATAACAAGTTTAGTGTGCGCGCCAATCTGGAGGCCAAGATAAACAAGCGTTTGAAGTTCAATACAAACATAGCTGTCTATCGCAGTAATACGACGGCTCCTGCTGCCGGAATTTCTAATTTGATGCATTATGCTTTCCGTGAGACTCCGGTTACTCCGATACAGTTAAGTAATGGAAATTACACCTTGTTCAAAAACGAACATAATTCCGTCGCTTATGCACGTGAAGGCGGTATTTATAAGGAAATAAACAGTAACTTCCAGGGAAGTACTGGTATGGAGCTGGATATTGTAGACGGATTGAAACTAAAGGGAATAGCGGCTACTACTTTTAATTTGACCGATAATCCGACTCATGTCAACACGATGACGTTCTATCAGGCCGGATCGGATACTCCGGTGAAGACTACTACTAATTCTATAACGAATTACGATATCAAGAGTATCGAACTGAACTTGCAGGCTTATTTGGATTATGGCAAGACATTTGGCAAGCATACGGTGGGTGCCATGCTTGGATATTCACAGATCTATAATCAGTATCGTTATTTGCGGGCTTATCGGAAGAATTTGCCTACTTCCAATTCGCTGGATCAGATTAATGCCGGTGAGGTGACGGGACAGACTACGTATGGTACCGAAGTAGAGTATGCTTTACGTTCTGTTTTTGGACGTGTGAATTATTCGTACGACGACCGTTATTTATTGGAAGCGAATTTACGTTATGATGGGACTTCCCGTTTCCCAAAGGATGGTCGTTTCGGAGCTTTCCCTTCTTTCTCATTGGGATGGCGTATTTCTGAAGAAGATTTCTTCCGGGTAAGCTGGATCGACAACTTGAAATTACGTGCTTCGTGGGGATTACTTGGAAATCAGGAAACGGTAAACAGCGATGGTACAACCAATAATTATCCGTATCAGAATACGTATGCATTTGGCAATGATTACAGCTTTGGCAATGTTTTGTCATCGGGTATTTCTATAACGACACCAATGGCCAATAATAATATTACCTGGGAAAAGACGGATCAATGGAACGTGGGACTTGATGCGGGGCTGTTCGGCAACAAATTGACGTTTACGGCCGACTGGTTCCTGAAAGAAACCCGTGATATTCTGTTACAATTACCGGTTCCTTATATGTTGGGTGTCAGTGCGCCGATGCAGAATGCCGGTGTGGTAAGAAATACAGGTATTGAATTGCAGTTAGGACACAATAACCGGATTGGTGAATTTTCCTATAATATCGGAGCTAACTTCAGTTATGTAACAACAAAGATTTTGGATTTGAAAGGAGGAGATGTTCCCGGACAATCAGTTGGTGATCCGTTATGGGCTTATTATGGCTATGTATGTGAAGGTATTTTCCAGAGCGAAGAAGAAATTGCCAATCATGCTACCCAGACAATGGGACAACCCGTTCCTGGTGATTTGAAATATGCGGATCTGAATGGAGACAAGGTAGTAAACAGTCAGGATCGTCAGGTGTTGGGCTCTTATTTTCCGAAAATTAACTTCGGATTAAATTTGTCTGCACAGTATAAGGGATTTGACATCAGTGCCTTGATGCAGGGAGCAGCTGCTGTAAAGGGCTTGGCTAACGCCGAAATCACTTATGCGTTCTATAACGGTGGTAAGGTGACAGAAAAACATCTTGACAGATGGACACCTCAACATACGGATGCGTCTTATCCTCGCCTGTCAATGAGTGATTCAAGGAATCGTCTGACTTCCAGTTTCTGGGTACAGGATGCTTCTTATCTGAAGATGCGTAACTTACAAGTGGGATATACACTTCCTGTCAGTCTGACGAATAAATATGGTATTAGCCGTATGCGTTTCTATTGCAGTATCGATAACCTGTTTATGATTACAGGCTTTGAGGGAGTAGATCCTGAGGCGACCAGCGGAAATTACTATCCGTTGACAAGAAATTATTCATTTGGCTTGAATTTAACCTTCTAACTCGTGATATTATGAAACTGAAATATTATTTTATAGGATTGACTTTGTGTTGTGGACTCGGACTGAGTTCTTGTAATGACAGTTTCCTGGATCGAATTCCCAAGGATCAGTTGTCCGATGATTCTTTCTGGAAAAACAGTGAAGATGCAACCAAGTTTGTGACGGGTATTTATTTGTGGCTTCCAGAGCCTGAGAACCATACCATTATGACTGATTGTTATACGGACAATGCCATTCCGGTTCATGTAGGAGCCGAACAGGGTCAGTTGTCCGCTGGTACGGCCACTTCGGATAATCCTCATTTCCTGCAGTTGTGGCAGGAAGCCTATTCAGGAATACGTCGTTGTCTGATATATTATCAGCATATCGGCGATGTACAGATGGATGAAAAGGAAAAGGCTCAGCTGACATCCGAAGTTCAGTTCCTTGAGGCTTTCTTTTATGCTACATTGTTGAAATATATGGGAGGGGTTCCTATTCTGGATCATCCGTTGGAATTGAATGAAAAGGTTCCTGCGCGGAAATCGGAAGAAGAAACTTATAATTACATCGTCGGTTTGCTGGATAAAGCTGCTCCTAATCTGCCGAATATCCGCACTACGGCCGATCATGGTAAACCGAGTGCCGGTGCCTGTTATGCCTTGAAGGCCCGTTTGGCATTTTATGCCCATAAATACGATGTAGCCGAAGCTGCTGCAAACGAAGTAATGAAGATGGGCGATTATGGATTGTATAATCATTACGGTGATCTGTTCCAGCCGGTTGCAGAACATTGTAATGAAATTATATTTGACCGGGAATATCTGGAAAATCCGAAAAATTCCAGCGAAGGAAGTGTTATCGGTTTGTATTTTGCTCCTGTTATCATGGGAGGATGGGAAGCCTTATCGCCTACACAGGACATGATAGATGCCTATCCTTGTATAGATGGCAAGCCGATTACGGAATCAGAACTTTATGATCCTGCCCATCCGTTTGAGAACCGTGATCCGCGTCTGAAGTTTTCTGTTCTGTATAATGGAGCGGAAATAGCCGGGAAGCAGTACGATATTAACAATATGGGAGATGGAAGCCATACGCGTACAGGATATTCCATGCGGAAATATATCAACCCGGATAACGATGGTATCAATAACTATGACTGGACAAACTTTATTTACATCCGTTATGCCGAAGTTTTGTTGACTTATGCAGAGGCCAGAAATGAGAATCTTTCTTCACCTGATCAGGCCGTTTATGATGCCGTCAATGCCATTCGTCAGCGTGAAAGCGTGAATTTACCGGCCTTGCCTGCCGGCCTGTCGAAAGACCAGATGCGTGAAGCCATTCGTTTGGAAAGACGGTTGGAACTTGCATTTGAAGGTATTCATCTGTTTGATACCCGCAGTTATAAAACGACAGAAAAAGACGTTACAAAGCCTGTTTACGGTGTAAACCCTGCAGGTGAAAAGATTTATATTGAAACCCGGAAGTTCAATCCTCAGCGAGATTATTTGTGGGCTATACCTCAGGAAGAAATAGATCTTTCTCAGAATGTACTGGTTCAGAATCCGGGCTGGGATTAATGTCATCGTGTCATACTAATTAATGGTTGTAAAGAGAGAAGGTACGGGTATGTATCTTCTCTCTTTTTTAACAAATGTTTGTAATTAAAGATCTAAGGCTTTAATAGCTTGACTTGAAATATGGTATCGGGAAAAATTATTTCGATTTGTTCCAAATGCAGGAAGGTTTTTCAAATCTTGCTGCCTGTCTGAATACTTTTGGCAAGAACTCACTAAATTTGCTGTCCGTTTCTAAAAATAAGAAAATGATGAACGAAGAACAACTTAAGCAGAAAGTGCAGAAATGGATCGTATTGATTTCTTCTTTGATACTGATTGGAAAGTTTGCGGCCTATTGGCTGACTAATTCTGTCGGAATTTTGACAGATGCGATGGAAAGTATTGTTAATGTTGTAGCCGGGGCAGTCAGTCTGTACAGCCTTCATTGGTCGGCAAAGCCCAAGGATAAAAGCCATCCTTTCGGACACGGGAAAATGGAACAGATTTCGGCTTCTGTTGAAGGAATATTGATCACGTTTGCCGGAGTACTGATTGTGTACGAAGGAGTGTATCATTTATTTTTCCCGGTTGCCATACATAAACTGGATGTGGGTATCTACATTGTAGCCTTCTCCGGACTGCTCAATTACCTGATGGGATGGTATAGTGTGCATATCGGAAAGCGATATAATTCGATGGCCTTGATTGCAGGTGGGAAACATTTGCAGTCGGATACATATTCTACGATTGGACTGGTAGCGGGCTTGCTTTTACTTTATTTTACCGGGATAACCTGGATTGACAGTGTACTGGCCTTTTTGTTTGGAGGAATTATTATCGTAACAGGAATTTCTATCTTACGCAAGACGATAGCGAATTTATTGGATAAAGCGGATGAAGTCCTGTTGAACGACATTGCCTTGGAGTTGAATGAAAAACGTTCTTCCGACTGGATAGACATTCACAATGCCAAAGTTATCAAGTATGGAAATTATCTGTATATGGACTGTGACCTGACTCTTCCCTGGTTTTATACCATCGAAGAAGGACATCGTGAAGGAGCCCGTTTGAAGCAGATTCTGGAAAAGAAATATGCCGATCGGATTCAGTTGACGATACACCTGGATCCTTGTACTGTTTTTGAACAGGCCAAGTGTCGCAGTTGCTCCTGTACGAAATGTCAGACACGTAAAATGCGCTTTGAACAAGTGGAGCCGATTACATCGGCAACTTTTATCGAACATGCCAATGAGCGGAATTCTTGATTTCTTCTTCGGTTTGTTTATGAAAAAAAGCCTGAAAAGAATTGTTGTTTAAAAGATTATGCCTATCTTTGCACCCGCAAATCAAATTTATACATTTTAAAAATAGTCAAAATTATGTATTTAGACGCAGCTAAAAAACAAGAAATCTTTGAAAAGTACGGAAAGTCTAACACTGATACTGGGTCTCCTGAATCTCAGATTGCATTGTTTTCATACCGTATTTCTCGCCTGACTGAGCACATGAAGCTCAACAGAAAAGATTATAGCACTGAAAGAGCTCTGACTACTTTGGTAGGTAAGCGTCGTGCCTTGCTGTCTTACCTGAAAGACCGCGACATCGAAAGATACCGTACTATTGTAAAAGAACTCGGTTTGCGTAAGTAATCTTACTTGCTGCAACGTATAAAAAATCAGCCGTTTTTCCGTGAAGGAAAGACGGCTGATTTTTTATGCTCATTGGGTAGTGAAAGCTACCTATTTTTTGTGTCAAATTTTTCCGAAAGCTCCGGCACAACAGGATATTTGTTGTTATTGGGGATATTCCAGATTGGCTTCGGTCAGGTGTTCCAGTACTTCGTGGAGGAACTTGGAAGCTTCCCATTTGGCCATTGGCAGATTCATCATCAGGTAGTTTCCGCAGTCGTGTGGCGATGCACCGGGTATTTCACCTTCGTAGTCGGCTATGAAACGGAATGTTTCCGTTATCAGTGGAGCTATTTCACGGGAAGTCAGATTACCTTTTACGACGAGGTAGTTTCCGGTAAGACAGCCCATCGGTCCCCAATAAATGATTTTATCGGCCCATGTGGGATGATTTCGCAGAAAGGTAGCGGCCAGATGTTCGATGGTGTGTATGGCAGCAGGACCAAGTGCCGGTTCCCGGTTAGGCTCTTTCATTCGGATATCGAATGTTGTAACGGTTTCTCCGCCTACTTCATCCTTGCGGGATACGTAAATTCCCCTTTTCAGGTGGATGTGATCGACAGTAAAACTAGGTATTTTCTTCATGTCTTTATAAAATTAAAGTTTATGGGGTAATGCTTTCAGGAAAGTTTCTGTCACGCGGAACGAGCGGTCGGCCATTTCACCCCAGAAATTCAGGTATTGTTCGAAATGCTTGTCGGCTCCCGGTGTATCGCTGATGATACGGAAACTGATGAACGGAATTTTATACAGGTAACATATCTGTGCGATGGCAGCCGATTCCATGTCAACGGCCAGTCCTTCCGGGAAATTTTCCTTGATGGCATTCAGTTCCTGGCGATCGGTGATGAATTTGTCGCCGGTACAGATTAAACCACCGTGAATCGCAGTTTCCGTATCCAGGCTCAGGGCACAGTCGAACAAGGTACTGTTTCCGTCGAAGAAGGTTGGCATTCCCTGTATCTGGCCGTATGCATTTCCTTCTCCACACCATACGTCGTGGTAGACGATCTGTTTGCTTACTACCACGTCCATGATCTTCAGGCAGGAATCTATTCCACCTGCCACTCCGGTACTGATTATGCAATCCGGATTAAAGTTACGGATCAGTTCCACGGTGCCGGCGGCTGCATTTACTTTTCCGATACCGCATTGCATCAGGATGATGGTGTTATGTCTGATTGTTCCTTCGATGTAGGAAAAGGGCCCTTCGGCATGTTCTGTTTTGTTCTCGAGTTGATTGACCAGTTGCTTCTGTTCGGAAGACATGGCTGTGATGATTCCTATTTTCATGCGTTAAAAAAGATTTTCGTCGGCAAATTTACGATTTTTCAGTTAGTATTGTGTTATCTTTGTCGGTCGAAAACAATTAATAATTAATAAAGTATTCTGCTTATGAATCTGTTCAAGAAGTTGCTTCCTGATATCGTAGCAATCATACTTTTTGCGGTCATTTCGTTTGTGTATTTTTATCCGGCGGTGACCGAAGGAAGGATTTTGGCCCAGCATGATGCGGTTGCCGGAATTGGTGCCGGTCAGGAAGCGAAGGAATTCCATGACCGTACAGGTGAAACCACGCGCTGGACGAACTCGCTGTTTGGGGGAATGCCTACTTATCAGTTGGCGCCGAGTTACGGATCCAGTAAGGTGCTGAATTATGTTCAGAACCTGTATCATTTGTTCCTTCCTACATACGTGTGGTATGTATTTGTCATGCTGTTAGGATTTTATATTTTGCTGCGTGCTTTCGATTTTAAGGTCTGGATGTCGGCGCTGGGTGCCATTATCTGGGCATTTTCATCGTATTTCTTTATTATCATAGCTGCCGGACATATCTGGAAGTTTGTTACGCTGGCTTATATCCCGCCTACCATTGCAGGTATGGTGCTGGTGTACCGGAAACGTTACCTGTCCGGAAGCATTGTAACGGCTCTTTTCGTTGCTTTACAGATTGCTTCCAACCACATGCAGATGAGTTACTACTTTCTGTTTGTCATGTTGTTCATGGCCATTGCTTTCGGGGTATCAGCCTGGAAAGAAGGACAGTTCAACGGTTTTCTGAAATCTACCGGTGTACTTGTGGTAGCCGGACTGGTGGGTATCTGCGTTAACTTGTCGAACTTGTATCATACTTATCAGTACAGCAAGGAAAGTATGCGTGGCAAGAGTGAGCTGGTAAAGGAAAATGTCGCCAATCAGACCGGTAGCGGACTGGAGCGTGACTATATTACACAGTGGAGTTACGGTATTGGAGAAACATTCTCTCTGTTGGTACCTAATGTAAAAGGAGGAGCGTCTGTTCCGCTTTCTGAGAATACGACGGCTATGGCCAAGGCCGATCCCAACTACATCGGATTGTATAATCAGATCGGACAGTATTGGGGCGAGCAGCCGGGAACGGCCGGTCCGGTGTATGTAGGTGCTTTTGTAATGTTCCTGTTTATCCTGGGATGTTTTCTGGTAAAAGGTCCGATGAAATGGGCCCTGCTGGGAGGTACGCTTTTTTCCATCCTGCTTTCCTGGGGAAAGAATTTCATGGGACTGACCGATTTCTTTATCGATTACATACCGATGTATAATAAATTCCGTGCAGTTTCCTCTATCCTGGTGATTGCCGAGTTTACGATACCTTTGCTGGCAGTCATGGCATTGAAGGAAGTGATAGAACATCCTTCTTTGTTCAAGGAACGTGCGAAAGCTTTTTACATCAGTCTGGGACTGACCGGAGGATTGGCCTTACTGTTTGCCGTAGCTCCGCGTTTCTTCTTCCCGACTTATGTTTCTACAGCCGAAATGAGTGCGTTGCAGGGAGCCATTCCACAGGACCAGTTGGCACCTATCCTGGTTAATCTTGAAGAAATGCGTGTCGCTGTCTTTACAGCTGATGCCTGGAGAAGTCTGATTTTTATTCTGATTGGCTTTGTCATTTTAGGATTTTATGGTATGGGTAAGCTGAAAGCCAGATGGACTGTCGGTCTGATTGCTCTGCTTTGTCTGGTTGATATGTGGGGCGTCAACAAACGTTATTTGTACGACGGACAATTCGTGGCCAAGGGCTCGGAGATGAAACCGTATCTGGAGCCGTCGCAGACTGATAAGGAAATTCTGGCTGATAAATCCCTCGATTACCGTGTCCTGAATCTTTCTACCAATACCTTCAACGAGAATGAAACTTCGTACTGGCATAAGAGTATCGGTGGTTATCATGCGGCCAAACTGCGCCGGTACCAGGAAATCATTGAAGAACATATTCAGGGAGAAATAACCGATTTGTTCAAGGAACTTCCGGCTGTTGGGGGAGACATGAACCGGGTAGACCGTACTCATTTTCCGGTGTTGAACATGCTGAATACACGTTATTACATTTTCCCGTTGCAGGATGGAAACACAGTTCCTATCCGTAATCCGTATGCCTTGGGGAATGCCTGGTTTGTAGACAACGTGAAGTATGTAAACAATGCCAATGAAGAAATCGATGCGCTGCATCACGAAGATCCTAAGCGGGTCGCTGTGGTCGACAAGCGGTTTGCCGAAGAAATACAGGCGAGTGCGGCTACGGCCGACAGCCTGAATACCGTGACGCTGAAAACATACGAACCGAATGCCCTGACTTACGAGGTAAACAGCCCGAAAGGCGGTGTAGTAGTATTTTCTGAAATCTATTATCCGGGATGGCAGTCTTTCATTGACGGACAAGAAGTAGCTCACGGGCGCGCCGATTATGTCTTGCGTGCCATGAATGTTCCGGCAGGTAAGCACGTAATTCAGTTTACATTCGATCCGAAATCGCTGCATGTTACTGAAACCGTGGCTTATATTGCTTTGGCCCTTCTGCTGGTGGGCGCTGTCATTGCCGTAGTGATTGGTGTACGTCGTCACCGGACGGTTGCATGACGGATTTGCGGGTAATTCTTTTGTTTACATAAAAATCCGGTCGTTCCCTGTCAATTGTTTTCGGGGAACGGCCGGATTTCTTTATTTTATTGTGGCTGTTTGTTTATTTTTTATAAAGCAGACGTATGGCGAATCCGATGTGACGGCAGATAGTAGGGATGTATCCGTAATGTTTGCACATGATGTGGAAACGCTCTTTCAGCGAAGCCTTGTGGTTCCGGGTTGTCATTCCCTCGTTCAGGTAATCTATCAGGGTCAGATGCGTATTATGAAGTACCTTGCTTTTCTTCATGACGCGGATGCACCAGTCGAAATCGGCCGAGAAACGGTAGCGAAGGTCGTAAGGTTCTACCAGATCACGGCGTGCAAAAAAAGCCTGGTGGCAGACCAGCATGCCGTTCTGGAAGCTTTTCCAGGTCAGGTGTTCGGGTGCTGACAGCCGGCGCATCCGCAGGAAGTGGCCTTCTTCGTCTACGATGGCTGTTTCGCCGTACAATACGTCTGGCAGTTCGCTTTCGGTAAGTGAGTGTACCATTTGTTGCAGGGTATCATCTTCGTGCAGTTCGTCTCCGGCATTCAGGAAACAGATGTAATCACCCGTAGCCAGACGTATCCCTTTATTCATGGCGTCGTACAGTCCCTTGTCAGGCTCACTGACAACGTGCTGGATCATTGTCCGGTAATGATCGACAATGCTCAGGGTCCTGTCGGTCGAGCCTCCGTCTACAATGATGTATTCCACATTCTTGTAGGTTTGTGTAATGACGCTTTGTATCGTGTCTTCCAGTACATTGCCGGCGTTGTAAGTTACGGTAATGATGGAAAATTTAGGATGCAGATGATGTATATTATGCATTTTCTCCGGTTATCTGATTATAGATTTGAATGTATTTCATGGCGACGATCCGTTCGGAATATGTACTTTCCGCTTTTCGTCGTGCCTGTTCGCACAGGCTTCGGTAATTGTTCTCGTTCAGTGACCAGTAAATGCCGTTGGCCAGATCTTCTGCCGATTTGTATTGGGCTACGTAACCGTTGTGCAGGTGGTCAATCATCTGAGGAATTCCGCCGATGTTGAATCCCACACAGGGAATGCCGCACGACATGGCCTCGGCAATGGTATTGGGCAGGTTTTCCATCAGTGACGGAGTGACAAACAGGTCGATGGCGTTGTAAATTTCTGCCAGTTCCTTTTCCTGCTTCACGTAATCCAGGCAGTAGACCGGAAACGGGAAAAGAGATTCGTTTTGTTGCGAGGCTTTTCCTACTACCACTACTCCCAGCTGATGTACGAATTCCGGATATTTTTTCTGAAGCAGCTGACAGGCTTCTATCAGGTAGCTGATTCCCTTTCGCTTGTCGGTAGTCTTCATGGAGCTGAACAGCAACAGTTTCTTGTCGGAAGGCAGGGAAAGTTTCTGCCGTGCCTGTGTCTTGTCAAGTGGTCTGAACAGGTTGGTATTGAGCGGATTGGGAATGTTTGTTACCACATGTCCCTGTGTCAGGACACTTTGCCGTGCCAGTCCTTCCAGCCAGCGGCTACAAGCTATGAAAGTCAGGTTGGCGTGGCGGTAGATTTCTTTTTTCTTGTTGAATACCCGGCTGGAGAGGTCATTTCTGTGTCCTTTGTAAAGCAACGGGCAGGTATGACACTGTTCGGTATACCGCGTACACGTCTCGGCATGGTGGCAGATTCCGGTGATGGGCCACATGTCGTGCATGGTCCATACGATGGGTTTGCCTGATTCTGCGATTTTCCGGATATTTTTCAGTGAAAGCATTCCCTGGTTCACCCAGTGCAGATGGATGACATCTGCCTGCCGGAATTCCGGTAAGGAAGTGACATCGGTTCCGGTGTTGGCTATGTCGACAGCAAAGAGGTTCTCGCGCTTGAAGTGGTTGGCTTTCCAGATGATGACCCGTTCCCACACGAATTGCCAGATCTTCCGCCACGATTTCTTCAGAGCTACCACGCTGATGTGATCCGTCTGCTTGTCGCGCACCAGCATTTTGGCTTTGATTCCGCTGCTTTTCAGTGCTTCTGTCAGGCGGCTTGCAGCGATGGCTGCACCTCCGATTCGTTCCGATGTATTGATGATCAGTACTCTCATGCTTTCTAAATTTTTGCAAAGGTAAATTTTTTCCTGAACGCAGGAAAACGAACTCCGTGAGATTTGTGTTATTTCCTGAAAAACTATCGGTTCAGGCTCCGAAGTCACCGTGTAAGGTACGTCTGATGCGCCGGATGGCCTTTGCCCAGAAGCAGTTGGTCCGGTGATAATAACGTTCGAAAGCGTGCCGGGCTTTCTGATTTTCGGCGACGGGACTGATCGGAATGACGGGAAGCGGTTTCATCCAGAGTGTTGAGTCGTACAGCCCTCCTCCTCCGCAGTTGGTACCGCTGCCGTCGAATCCGGTATTTTGCACCAGTGATTTTCCGACATTCAGCGAAAGTATGTCGGCCAGGAAAAGGCTGGCATTCCAACGGATGGCCCAGGAGTTGTTGAGGCCTGCAATCTGGCGGCGGAGCATACGGGTAAAGGGATAGTTCCCGTTGAAGTCGAAGGTGCGTGTCAGTTTCCTGCGTTCCAGTTGTTCCAGCAGTTGCTGTCCATTCGGATTGAAATGCTTCCAGGCACGTGCCCAGGTAGCCCAGCCCCAGCTTCCGGTCCATTTTATCAGAAACGTATCCGGAAGTGAAGAATCTTGTGTAAAGTCGCAGGCCTGGATGTGTCCTATCCGTTCTTCGTCTTTATATGTTTCGAGTGCTTCGTTCATGAATTGCAGGAAATAGGGGGCCACTACCAGATCATCTTCCAGCACGATGATGCGGTCATAGCGCATGAGCTGGGTGGTTACACCATCGATGACGTTGCGGGCCAGTCCCCAGTTTTCGTTTCGTTCCACCAGTTCGACGCTTCCGAATCCCTGCAGGGAGTGAATGTATTGTCTTACTTCTTCTACTTTCGGTCGGTCTTCCTCGTTCCGGGCCTGGTCGGCGTAGACAATCAGGTGACTCTGGGCTGCCTGCCGGTTGGCCTGCAGCGAAGTTATCAGCCGTCGGGTATGTTCGGGCCGGTTATAGACAAATAAAAGAATGGGTGCGTAAATCATGATTCAAGATAGTTGTGAAATGTTTGTTTGGTCTGTTGGCGTGTACGGTACACGGCGGCACTCTGACCGATCAGACAGAGGCATATCCGGACATATCCTTTGGCATGTGTCCAGTTTCCTTTCAACAGTGCCGTAGCCAGTTTTTTCCCTCCGGCCAGGACTCCGTAGGCAAAGGCCCGCAGAAAGTTGTAGTTGATGTTGGCGTATTCCGAGAGCAGGTAGACACGTTCGGCTCGGAGAAAGCCTTCCAGAGAAACCTTCCGGAACTCCCGGTCGTGGCAACCGGATACTGATGGCAGATACCCGATCTGGAAGCGATGGAAATGGATCCGGTTTGCGTAGTCCTTGTCTTCGCCGTAATGATAGAATAGGGGTGAGAATCCTCCGACTGTCCGCAAGGTGCTGACTGGAATAAACCAGAATGCGGCGTTGATAAATGTACATGCCACCGGTTCATCGCCGGCCGGAAGTTCTTGCCGGGTGTTTATCCGGGTGTATGAGGCAAATCCTTTTTCCAGTTCTTTTCCGCTTCCGTTCAGATGTACGGGCGACAGAATTCCGAATTCCGGATGCAGTTGTGACTGTCTGGCTAGTGCTTCGAGGGTATCTTGACCGATCCATGCGTCCTGATTGAGCAGAAAGACGGCGTCATAGCCTTCTTTCAGGGCTATTTGCATACCTATGTTGTTGGCCTTGCCGAATCCCAGGTTGGCATGGTTCGTTATCAGTCGTATGCCCGGATAGCTGTTCCGGATGATGTCGACGGTACGGTCGCTTGATCCGTTGTCGATGACAATGACATCGGTGGGCAGGGTAGAAGCCTTCAGGCTGCCCAGACACCGGTCTATCCATGGCTCGAAGTTATAAGAAACGATGATTGTCAGTACTTTCATCATGGTTGTTGTGATGCGCTAAATTTTATTTGAATTTCATCCATAAGGTGGTAATCCGGTCTTTCAGCCGCTTTCTCAGGCTGACGTGCGGAATGCCGGTATAGTAGCCGGCTTTTTTCCAGAATGCGGATTCGTCTGTCAGACTGCAGGTACTTCCTATCTGTTTGTACAGGTAGTACAGGCCGCGTTTCTTTTCGTATGGCAGGTGCCATACGGGAAGGTTTTCGTCGCCCGGTTGTACGTTGTTGAAGTGCGGAGTTGTCCATAAACGTTTCACATACCGGTTGGCGGTTGCGTTCCGGATATGCAGGTGTTCGGCCAGCAGACTCAGCAGGTGTGCTTCTTCGTTCAGCTTGAACGGATGTTGTTGTCCATACTGCAGGTTGAAAGTCCATAATTCAGGGAAGGCCGTGTTCAGCCGGTCGACTATGTCTTTCCGGAAGGCCACGAATTCGCCCCCATAATAGGTAATCGGGCTGGTTGCTTCCGTTTCGTAGCAGGCCCGGTATATTTCTTCCATCTGTGGCAGTGTAATACCGTTGATGGTCTGTTTCCGGTCGGTGATGAATTCATACAGCGCACTTCCTTCGTTCCGGACCGCTTCGAACAGTGTGTTCAGCGAGGTATGACACAGGCAGTCGGCGTCGCTCACCAGCAGGGTGTCTCCGTCTTCCATCCGTTTTCCCATGTACTTCAGAATGTCGTACAGATAAAACTGATTCTGCCAGGCAGGGTACCAGTCTTTGGGTGGCTTGCAGGTGTACGGCAGGCTGATAACTTCCACTTCCAGTTGCCGGAACAGCCGGGTGAGGTAGTCGGGCAGGTCCTGTGCGGTCAGGTTGGTGAAGAAGATGTACCGGGCATCCGGGTTGTAATGTTTGAAGGTTACGAAAAAGGGAACCTGTATCTGCATGTAAATGGAGTGTACAAGTGAGGAATTTCCTTTTTGTCCCAGTTGGGGATAAAAGCTTGCTTCTTCTTTTGATTCCCTGTAAAACCAGGTAGTGATGTAATTGACCGGCTGTTTCATGTCGTTCTATTGTTTAGTGCCCGTTTCCTTGTTTCAGGCGTTTGTTTATTTCGTACAGGCTCATGCCCGTTACGCTGGCAAACAGGGTAACCAGCAACGAGGTATACAGTTTCTTTTGGAAGGGCAAGATACAAAAAGCTTTCCAGAATTCACGCATTCCCAGTCCATATTTATGGGCCAGTATGGCCCCCGACATGCGTCGTTTGTGCCAGGAAGACAGGAACAGCCGGATGCCTTGTTTCCGGCTTGCCTGCCGGTAGAGTGCATCGAACATGGCGTCCAGCGGATCTTTTTTCAGAATAGGACGGTGACTCTTGTTGTTTCCGGTAGTCAGGTAATAGATGGAGCTGGGTTTCCGGCAATAGGCAAATTCGCATACGGCCTGCAGGCGGGCCAGGGTCAGTATGTCTTCGCCGGAAGGAATGCCTGCCGGAAAACCACCGATGGACAGTATGGTTTCTTTTCTGACGGCATACGCGCTGGTCTGCATCGGGAAATCCGTACCGGAAGCCAGTTCGTAGTAATTGTCGAGTATTCCCTCGTCGCCTGTAAAGTGAAACTTGTCTGGTACCAGCGGCAGTCTTGGCTGTTCGTTTCCCCGTTGGAAATAATAGGAAGTTCCGAATACGCCACATTGCGGATAAGTATGATAAAGCCTGACGATGGTTTCCAGGTGATCGGGCAGCCATTCGTCGTCTGCGTCCAGAAAGGCAATCAGTCCGTACCGGGCTTCGCGGATTCCGGTATTTCTTGCGGCCGATACGCCTCCGTTGGCTTGCCGGACAATCCGGATGCACGGCAGGCCGAAACTGGCAGCCCGTTGCGGCCCGTCATCGGTAGACCCGTCGTCTACCACCACAATTTCGAAGTCCTGAAAGGTCTGGTTCAGAACCGAGCGGATGCTTCGTCCGATATAGGCAGCTCCATTATATAAGGGTATGATGACACTAATCATGGTTATTTCCTTTTGAGTAAGTACCGGAGGGTTTCCCGCTGGATCTGTGACCGGGATACCCACATGATGAACAGGTAAATCAGGGCGGCCACGACGATCTTGGCAATCATCAGAAGCCATTCCGATGTGATGGAATGTGTAGCCAGTTCGGTAAGGCCCATGGTGACAAGGGCGGATCCCGCAAAGGGTGCAATGTCTTTCACGGCGTCGATGAAACGGAGTCCGATTTCCCGTCGCACGAAGTAATACCACACAAACAGCCAGCCGATATTGATGCAGGTGTACATGAGAATCATGTAGTAAATGCCGAAGCGATAGACGAGCAGGACAGCCAGTACCTGCAGGATTCCTACGGCAATGGTATTCCACATGTAGATGTTTGATTTTCCCTGACTGATGACCAGGTTGGAGCAGAGCGTAGTGATGGGCAGGAAGGCTCCCCAGATGCAGAGGGTCTGCAGGATGGGTACACAAGGCATCCATTTATCCTTGATGGCCAGGTGGATGAATTCCGGTGCGATGAGTGCCAGTCCGAACATGGCCGGAAAAGCCAGGTAGGAAGTAAAGCGAAGCATTTTACGGAAAACGACCTGTTGCCGGTTTGTGTCGTCTGTAATCTGTGCCAGAACCGGTTGGGCTACACTGTTGATGGTGCCGCTAATCAGTGAGGCGCCCATGGTGTTCCACTTGTTGGCCTGGGTGTAGAATCCTACATCCTTGGGCTGAAAGAGCCGGCCGATGATGGCTGAGAAAATGTTGTTGTTGGCCTGAATGAAAATATTGGTCAGCAGAACCTTGCTGCTGAAGCCGAACATTTCCTTCAGCGGGCGGAAGTCCAGGTGGAAAGTAGGACGCCACGGCGAGAAATACCAGAAACTGAGGTTGATGACGGCGATATACACCAGGCTTTGTGTAGCTATGCCCCAGTACGACATGCCGTTGCATGCCATGATGATACCGGTCGTTCCCGACAGAATCAGTGCAGGTATCTGGGCAATGGCCTTTTGTTTGACCATCAGGTTGCGAAACAGGTAGGCGCTGTGTGCCGTTGCGCTGCTGGAAATCACGAATCCCAGAAAGGTGAACCGTGCCAGCGGAACCAGGTCCGGCTGGTGGTAGTAGGCTGCGATGAGCGGTGAGGCGAAAAACAGAAGAATGTAGAGTGAGATTCCGGTCAGGAAACTGAACCAGAAGACAGCGTTGTAGTCGCGGTGACCGACTTCTTTTTTATTGGCCAGGGCCGTTGTAAATCCACTGTCCTGCAAGGTTCCCGCAATGGCGGTAAAGATGGCCAGCATACCTACCATGCCGTAGTCGGCCGGTGTCAGTATACGTGCCAGAAAGATTCCGAACACCAGGTTCAGCAGCTGCTGGACGCCGTTGCTGATTCCTCCCCATAAAAGTCCTTTTGCTGTTTTGTCTTTCAGTGATTGCTCTGCCATAGAATCGGGATATAAAACACAGAGACACAGAGGACAGAATCGGTTTCCCTGCCGGGAAACCTGTTTCTGTGTCTTTGCGTCTCTGCGAACAAATGTATGTCGGTAATGAATTACTTGACTTCGCTTCCGGGTTTTACTTCACTCAATACGGAAGTGACAGCCAGTGAGCCGTCGAAGTTTTCGGCACTCAGGATCATTCCTTCGCTTACCAGTCCGTTCTTGAACTGACGCGGAGCCAGGTTGGCGATGAACAGTACCTGTTTGCCCACCAGTTCTTCCGGTTTGTAGTGCTGTGCGATACCGCTTACGATGGTACGGTTTTCCAGCCCGTCGGCAATCTTGAACTTCAGCAGTTTTTTCATCTTCGGTACGTTTTCGCATTCCAGGATGGTTCCTACCCGGATGTCCAGTTTGTCGAAGTCTTCGATAGAAACGGTCGGTTTAATCGGATTGGCCTTGTAGTTGGCTGCTTCGTTGGCCTTCTTGGTTGCCAGCAGTTTGTCTACCTGCGCCTGGATCACTTCATCGTCAATCTTTTCGAACAGAAGTTCCGGTTTGTTCAACTGGTGTCCTTCTTCCAGCAGGTCGGTACGTCCCAGTTGTTCCCATTCGAAGGATTCCATGTTCAGCATGTGGCGCAGTTTTTCGGAGCTGAACGGCAGGAACGGTTCGAAAACGATGGCCAGATTGGCAACCAACTGGAGGGCGATGTTCAGAATCGTAGCCACGCGGTTCATGTCGGTTTTGGCCAGTTTCCACGGTTCGGTATCTGCCAGGTATTTGTTTCCGATGCGGGCCAGGTTCATGGCTTCTTTCTGTGCGTCGCGGAACTTGAATACGTCCAGCAGCTTTTCTACTTCGGCTTTTACGTCGGCAAATTCCTTCAGGGTTTCCTTGTCATAGTCGGTCAGTTCGCCGCAGGCCGGTACCTTGCCGTCGAAATATTTCTGGGTCAGTACCAGGGCACGGTTTACGAAGTTACCGTACACGGCTACCAGTTCGTTGTTGTTGCGTGCCTGGAAGTCTTTCCAGGTGAAGTCATTGTCCTTGGTTTCCGGAGCGTTGGCGGTCAGTACATAACGCAGTACGTCCTGTTTGCCGGGGAAATCCTGCAGGTATTCGTGCAGCCATACGGCCCAGTTGCGTGAGGTTGAAATCTTGTCGCCTTCCAGGTTCAGAAATTCGTTGGCCGGTACGTTGTCCGGCAGGATGTAGCTTCCTTCTGCCTTCAGCATGGCCGGGAATACGATGCAGTGGAATACGATGTTGTCTTTTCCGATGAAGTGGATCAGACGTGTTTCGGGATCTTTCCACCATTTTTCCCAGGAGTCGGGCAGCAGTTCCTTGGTATTTGAGATGTATCCGATGGGTGCGTCGAACCATACGTACAACACTTTTCCATCGGCTCCTTCTACTGGTACGGGAATTCCCCAGTCGAGGTCACGGCTTACGGCACGCGGCTGCAAGCCCATGTCGAGCCAGCTCTTGCACTGTCCGTATACGTTCGGACGCCATTCCTTGTGGTCTTCCAGGATCCATTTGCGCAGCCATCCTTCGTGCTTGTCGAGAGGCAGGTACCAGTGTTTGGTTTCTTTCATGACCGGTTCGCTTCCGCTGATGGCGCTTTTCGGGTTGATCAGTTCGGTAGGCGACAAGGTGCTTCCGCATTTTTCACACTGGTCGCCGTATGCGCCCTGTGCATGGCAACGCGGACATTCGCCGGTAATGTAACGGTCGGCCAGGAAGGTATGTGCTTCCTCGTCGTAATATTGCATGGAAGTCTTTTCGATGAATTCTCCCTTGTCGTACAGTTTGCGGAAGAAGTCTGAAGCTGTCTGGTGGTGAACTTCCGATGTCGTACGTCCGTATACATCGAATGAGATACCGAATTCCTTGAACGAATCGCGGATCAGTGTATGATAGCGGTCTACCACGTCCTGAGGAGTGCAGCCTTCTTTCTTGGCACGGATGGTGATGGGTACACCGTGTTCGTCGGAGCCGCCGATGAACAGGACTTCTTCTTTTTTCAGCCGCAGATAACGTACGTAAATATCGGCCGGAACATAGACTCCAGCCAGGTGTCCGATGTGGACCGGACCATTGGCGTATGGCAGGGCTGAAGTGACTGTCGTTCGTTTAAATTTTTTGTCCATATTGATTTTCTTTCTTTACGTGACTGATAATATGTGGCAAAGATAAGGCTTTTCCCGCATTTTCCCAATTCTTTTCAGATTTGCCTTCTATCTTTACGCTGTGTTTAATGATTCAGTATAAATTTTAAAAAGGGAAATAGAGTTATGAATGTAAAGATGTATTTTGCAATGCTGGTTATGGGCGTGTCTGCATGGACGCTCCAAAGTTGTGACAACGATGATGACGGGTTGAGAATGGTTTCTTCCGCACTGACTAATTCGCTGGAGACCAGACATCCCGGAGCGAATCGGGTGGAATGGGAAGCCGAGATGGGTTATTATGTGGCCGATTTTCATGAGGACGGCTGGGAAAAGTCTGCCTGGTTTACTCCCGACGGGGTATGGCAACTCACCGAAACCGAAATTCGTTTCACCGATTTGCCCGCAGCCGTACAGACAGATTTCAGAAACGGATGGTATGCTTCCTGGCAGGTAGAAGATGTGGATAAGTTGGAACGCCCGGAAGCGGAAGATGTATATGTCATTGGAGTTGAGCAGGGAAATCAGGATGTGGATTTGCATTATACCGCAGATGGAATCCTGGTGAAGGAGACCGGTAATGGAGGCAGTCAGGGAGGAGTGGATTATCTGCCTTCACAGGTTCCCGATGGAATTCTGAGCTTTATAGACGAACGTTATCCGGGCGCGCGGATTGTGGAAACAGACCGTGAGATGAACGGATATGAGGTGGATATTGTACACGAGGGCCGTGGAAAGGATGTTGTTTTCGACATGAATGGTGAGTGGACTTATACATCGTGGGAGATTCGTTTGTCCGAAATACCTGAAACAGTGAAAGGAGCCGCGCTGGCACAATATCCGGGGTATCGTCTGGACGATGCGGATTACGTAGAGAACTCCGTAGAATCTTATTATCTGCTGGAACTGGAAAGCGGAGGCCGTGAAGTGATGGTTAAGGTAGCTCCTGACGGAGTGGTATTATAATTCTGGTTATTGGTTTTTTACAGGCTCCATACGGCTGAGACAGGTCGTACGGGGCCTTTTCCTTTTGTGGTCCTTCGGCGTGGCGGTCATAAAATTTTACAGCATTTAATGGTCTCATGGATTTGTATCTTAAAAAAAATGAACGTCTTCGTATTTTTGAAGTTCTTTAGTTGATTAATAATTTATTGTATGATAGTGACTTGTGAAAAGTATTCCAATTGATGTTGGAAGTTTCGGCCATGCCAAAAGTTGTAAAAGCGGGTTGACATACGAATAATTAATTTATAAATTTGTAGCATAAGTTCAGATGTATAACCCCCGCAAACGTATGTAAACAGACCGTATGAAAACATTGATTGCTGCTTTATTCTTTGGTTTGGCTGGTATTTTTTCCATGCCTCTTTCGGCTCAGACTTTTATGACCGCCGATTCTGTCTCAGTAACCGGACACGATATTGTAGAAGTAGCAATGAAATACATCGGGGTGCCATACCGGAGCGGACGTATGAATCCGAAAATTGGTTTTGATTGTTCCGGGTTTACTACTTATGTGTTCAAGAAAGAAAATATCCAGTTGACCCGTTCTTCCCGTTCCCAGTTTACGGAAGGGGTAGAAGTGAGCAGTTGTACCGACTTGCAGAAAGGCGATCTGGTCTTTTTCGGAGGATCGCGTTCATCGTCCAGATCCATCGGACACGTGGGGATTGTAACCGATGTGAATCCGTCTACCGGTACTTTCTCTTTCATTCATGCCAGCCGTACCGGTATCCGTATCTCTTCGTCTGACGAACCTTATTACGCCAAACGTTACGTAGGTGCCCGCAGGGTGTTACTCTCCTGACTTTTTTCCGCATACTGTCATTTTGCTCATCCGGGCAGGTCGAGAATCGCCTTGTCTGTATCTCTTCCTGACTTAGTCGGAACGATGTGTTTCTCGTGAGTCCGGTATTTCTCAAAGAGTTGCTAAAAGTCTCGCTGGTAAATCCTTGTGTCATCGTTTTGCAGTATAAAATTTCTTTCCGAAAGGAATGAGGCATATATATTCTCTTTTTGATTCTTCGGGAGTTTTATTCGGTTCGTAGTAACCAGTGTTTTCGGACCTTCTTTTCGGCGCATTTTTCAGGATGAACGTTTGTTTTCATCCGCTTTTCCAGGTGTTTTCTGCATTTTGTCTGGATAAAATTATTTTTTCCCCGTATGTTTTGAGGATTTTATCTGCTCTGAAAATGAATAAAAAGGGGATAAATCTGTGCTTTTCCTGTATAAATATTCGTAAAACTTAGCCTGATTCGTTCCAGATGCAAGAATTCAGAAAAATGTGTAGTCAATGATTCGGATGAATGTTGTTCAAAAGGATAGCAAAATCAGCTTTCTTGTAACAAACGGATAAATTGTGTCTGATTTCTTCTTATGCGCATTCGGTATTTGAAAATGGTTTATCGTTGATCAATTGCTGATTGCATCTACTACCTGATGTAACTGACTTTTACGCCGGTATTGGTAGAAGCTGTACTTTTACCGGCGTAACTGGAATGTATATGATTGCATGTGTTATTCTCCTCGGGCAAAGTCTTCGGGATATGTTACAAGGTTAATAACCTTGCCTCCTTTCAGGCGTATCCAGGTTTTGAAACTTCTTTCACTTTCCTGAAGCTCGATGACACGGGCGCCGTTTCCTCCCGGAATGTCGTGATAGACGGCCTTTCCTCCGGTGAATCGTCCGTAACCCAACAGGATACCGTTCCAGTCGACAACGTAATCGTTTACATGATCATGACCGGCAAAGGTAGCCATGACATCGCCTGCGTTCAGCATGGCGGCGTACAGACCGGTATTGATGGCCGGTGCGCAGGCTTTTTCCTTGCGGGTACCTGTCAGCAGGGCATTTTCATCTTGAGCTGCCTGGTTGTATTCCGGAAGTGGAATGTGGAAGAAGGCCATTGCCGGGAGGGGGGTGCCGTTGTTGCGGGCAGTAAATGCGGCGCTTTCCTTGCGGTACCATTCTACCTGATCTGCCTTGATCCAGTCGTACCCTTTAATCTGTTTCAACGGTGAATAGGTGTTGCTGTCGAAAATATAGAGTACAGCGGCTTCGGTGTTTCCTGTAGAAGCCTGGACGGGCAGGATGAAGTTGCTGACTCCGGAAATACCTTCGGTCCGTGTGTTCAGACATCCGTCTTTTCTTTCTACGTACGCCGACAATTCTGTACGGCTCATGTCCTGTTCATCGTCGTGGTTTCCCCAGGTGACGGCAAACGGAAGGTGGCGGGAAATGACAGGTGCGAGTGCCTTGTCCAGTCCTTCGGTAGCAGGCTTGGAGAAAATCAGATCGCCGGTGTAGATGACCAGGTCGGGTTTCTCGGCATCCAGTACCTCGTTCATGCGCTCGGCTGCTTCTTCCGAGGCTGGATCTCCGGGTACCCAATGTACATCGGTAAACTGGACGATTTTGAATTTCTTGTCGGAGTTGAATTTCAAGGTCTGTGCCTGCATACCAATCATCCCCAGACAAAGAGAAAAAATGCTGATGATAAATCTTTTCATAAAATCATGTTTTTTAAGGATTCTGTAAAAGTAATTGTTGCATATTTCGTAAATGTAACAAAAAGATGAAATGGACGAGTTGGCAGATCCTTTTTTTTGTGACGGATGGTTGGTTTGTTGCTGTATTTGGTGTTGTTACTTGTCCGCCCAGTTTTCCCGGTCCAGGTTCCTGTAACTGATGGCTTCTGCCAGGTGTCTGGGCTGTATGTGAGGCGAGTTGTCCAGATCGGCTATGGTACGGGCTACTTTCAGAATCCGGTCGTAGGCGCGTGCCGACAGATTAAAACGGGTCATGGCATTGCGAAGCAATTCAAGTCCGTGGGAATCGGGTTGTGCGTACTGGCGCAGTAACTTGGAGTTCATCTGTGCGTTACAATGAATACCGGGAACACTGGCAAACCGTTCGGTCTGTATCTGACGGGCGTGAATAACTCGTTCGCGAATGGCGGAACTGGGCTCTCCCGTTTCCTGGCTGGCGATTTTCTCGAAAGGAACAGGTACGATTTCAATCTGAATATCGATACGGTCAAGCAACGGACCGGAAATCTTGTTGAGGTATCGCTGTATCTGTCCGGAATTGCAAACACACGGGTGAGAAGGATGATTGTAGTAACCGCAGGGGCAAGGATTCATGGAGGCTATCAGCATGAAACTGGCCGGATATTCCAGGGTATAGCGTACGCGGGATATGGTAATTTGCCGGTCTTCCAAAGGCTGGCGAAGCACTTCGAGCACGTTGCGGCTGAATTCCGGAAGTTCGTCGAGAAACAGTACCCCGTTATGGGCCAGGCTGATTTCTCCGGGTTGAGGAGATGTGCCTCCTCCTACCATGGCAGCCTGTGATATGGTGTGGTGAGGACTCCGGAAAGGACGGGTGGCGATGAGTGAGCTGCCCTTGGCCAGTTTTCCGGCTACCGAGTGAATCTTGGTTGTTTCCAGACTCTCACTTAAGGACAGGGGAGGGAGAATGCCGGGCAGGCGTTTGGCCATCATGGATTTTCCGCTTCCCGGCGGTCCTACCATAATCAGGTTGTGTCCGCCTGCCGCCGCAACTTCGAGTGCACGCTTGACACTTTCCTGCCCTTTGACATCGGCAAAATCGAACGCAAACTCTTTCTGATGGCTGAAGAACTCTTCGCGTGTGTTGACAACGGTAGGCGACAACGATGTCTCACCGTTGAAGAAACCGATTACCTGGGTGATGTTGTTGACACCGTATACTTCCAGGTTGTTGACAACGGCCGCTTCACGGGCGTTCTGCTGGGGAACGATGAGTCCCTTGAAACCTTGTGAACGGGCTGTAATGGCTATGGGAAGTGCTCCCCGGACAGGTTGCAGGCTTCCGTCCAGGCTTAATTCTCCGATGATGAGGTAGTTGCTCAGCAGATCGGTCTTGATACTTCCCGTGACGGCCAGAATGCCGATGGCCAGGGGCAGATCGTACGAGGCCCCTTCCTTGCGAATGTCGGCAGGAGCCATGTTCACTACGATCTGGCAGGTAGGAAATTTGTATCCGTTTACCTGTAATGCGGAAATAATGCGTTCGTGGCTTTCCTTGACGGCCGAATCGGGAAGACCTACCAGGAAAAACTTGATACCCCGTGAGCTGTTTACTTCGATGGTGATAAGGGTTGCGTCAATGCCTTGTACGGCGGCTGTATAGAGTTTTACTAGCATATCGTTTATAGCATTAGGTATAATGATATAAACGACGGGAGGGAGAAAAATTTCCTTCCTCCTGCTTGCTTTTATGGTTTTGTATGTCTTTTCGTAAAAAGATATGTTATGCCGGTGTCGGTTTGCTCAGTCTTTTTTGCTTTCCTTGTCTTTGTCTTCCTGAATCTTTTTCCGGATCTGTTCCCCGGTCAGGTTGGAATCGATGATTTTCCGGTTCTTGTCGATGAGTATATTTGCCGGAAGGCGGTCGATGTGATGTTGCTTGACCAGTTGGTTTTCCCATCCTTTGAAGTCGCAGGTTTCTATCCACGATGTCGTGTCGGGTTTGCACTGATCGAGCCATTTTTCTTTCTGGATGTCCAGTGAGACGTTCAGTATTTTCAGGGTTTTGGGTGCGAGTGAGGAAACCAGTTCCTTCAGTTTTTCACGTTCCGACAGACTTGTTTCGCTCCAGCTTGCCCAAAAGTTCACCAGGGTATAAGGAGGTCTGTCGTTGCTGTTCCAGGAAATATATTTCCCGTTCCGGTCTTTGCAGGAATAGTAACTCAGGTAGGTGACGTCTGAGGCTTTTTGTGACGGCAGAGCCTTCATGGCTACACTGAGTATGCGGCTGTCTTTTACTGTTCCGCTCAGTGGTTTGATTAGTTTCTGAATGAGCCGAACGTCCGGATGAGGCTGCTGGATAAAGTAACGGTCGAGCAGATAGGCCGAAACGACAGACTGCGGATGGCTTTGGATAAATTTTTCAGCTTCCTTGGCCGAAGCTTTTTCGTCTTTCCGGATGGCTGCGATGGATTGCAGGAATTCCTGATACTCCAGGTTGGCACCGGTTCCTTTCAGTTCGGGTTGACTGAAAGTACCCTTGAGCTGGACTTCCCAGCCTTTGTCTGCGAAGATCGGAATGATCTCTCCCTGCCGGTTGGCCAGGCGCATCAGGGTCAGTGTGTCTGGAGAAAGCATATACGTGAATTTCCCTTTTTTAGGATAGATGGTATCGAGTTTGGCTTCCGGATCATCGTATATGACGAGGATAGGTTCGTCGGATGAGTCTGAAGTGTTCAGTTCTCCCTTTAGCGTGAAGTTTTGCTTTCCCGAACAGGAGGAAAGGAGGCCGGGCAATAATGCTATGGCCATGAGCAGATGGACTGGTTTGCGCATAAATGTGATGATTGATGTTGCGAAATTACACAAATTTATCCGATTGCCGCTTGTTTTGGCTGATATTTGTTACGATGCAGGAGTTGTCCGGACATAAAAAAACCGGGATGAAAATCATCCCGGCTCTTTGGTAGTATGAGAAAATCAGTATTATTTGATTTCGTTTGCGTATTTAGCAAATTCGCGGTCGTTCTGAGCTTTAGCTGCCAGAGTAGCGTCTTTCTGAGCAACTTTAGCCATGCTTGACTTAACCAGATCAGCGTTGTTTGTTCTCGCACCTACGATAGCCATCAGGTAATCAGTGTAAGCGTCCGGTCTCTGTACGGCGTTCAGTGTGTTCTTAGCTTTGTTGTAATCTTTAGCCAGGATCTGAGCCAAAGCAGCTGAGTTAGTCTTAGTATCACCGAATGCGTTTACAGCGCGGTCGTACTGACCCTGTTTGATGTACAGGTTACCCAGAGCTTCATTAGCAGTGTTAGCACCTGTAGATTTGCTCAAGTAAGTTTCAGCGTCAGCAACGTTACCTTTAACCAATTCGCAAAGACCCATGTTAGTGTTAGCTTCTGCAGAATTCGGGTTCTTGCTCAGAGCCTGTTTGAAGTAGTTTTCAGCTCTAGACTTGTCATCGGTAGTGTAAGCCATCATACCCAGGTTGTTGTAAGCACGATAGTCATTCGGGTACAGTTCGATAGTCTTCTTGTAGATAGAAGCTTTAGCAGCATTGTCGTCTACCAATGTTGCAGCATACAGCAATTCTTCTACGCTCAATACTGTAGGATCAGTATTGAATGCTTCTTTGATTTCTTCATCGCTGCGGCCGATAACATCGTAGTTGGCAGTCAAGCGGGCACGACGCAATTGCGGCAGGATTTCGTCAGCCAAAGTTTTGTAAACAGAAGAGATGTTCTTGATTTCAGTTTCGCGCTGTTCCGGATCCTGATACATAGAAAGAACACGCAAGATCAGGTCTTTATCCTGGATGTTTGATTTAGAAACCAATTCCTGGAAACCTTCCCAGTCCTGAGCAGTGTATTTAGCGTCAACCTGAGTATCGATCTTACCTTTCTTCAATTCCTTGTTCAAGTAAGATTCAGTGTTGTCCTGACGTTTTTCAGCCAAGCCAGTGTTCAGTTCAACACCACCATCAGGAGAAGCGTATGCAGAAATTTCGATGTTGTTCAGCTTGAAGTTCTTAGTGTCACCAGCAACTTCAACTACTTTCTTGTTGAATGCCTTCATGCTGTCAGACTTCAATTCGCTGGCACGCAAGTTAGCCTGCTGGATCAAGAACATGATGTTAGCCTGCTGAGCCTGTTTGATGATACGCTGGAATGCATCCGCAGCATAAGCAGCATTTGCAGATTTTACAGTCGGCAGTTCAGAAGTAGCGATTACACCATCAGCGATCTTTACAGAAGGAATTGTGTATTCTTTTTTGCCTCTCTTGATCTTGAAATCCAGATAAAGTTCAGATTTAGCCATTTCAGGAACATAGTCGAAAGAAGCTTTCATAGTATAAGTACCACCAGCCTTGTAAGAAATAGTCTGGTCGTTTCCTTCTACTTTTTCACCTTGGAATGTGGCAGACTGGCCTTTAGCTTCGCCGCCATCCCATCTCAGAACAGGAGTAACTTCAACGATTGCATTTTTCTTGAAGTACTTTTCAGGGAACTTACCTGTAATAGTTACAGGAACTTTACCTCCTACTGCTTCCAGAACCTCAGGGTTGGTAGTAAAGTAGTCGGCAGACAATTCGCCCATCTTACTACAAGAAGAAAGAGCGAGAACCAACAATGCCACTAAAGGCAAATACAACTTTTTAATCATGATGTTTAAATATTAAAAATTGTTTTATAAAAATTTTCTTCGCTAGGTTAAGCCTAATTTTTGGGGGCAAAGATAAGAAAAAGTCTGATTTCGTTAACCTTTACTTCCTCTTTTTTTAAGAAAAGCATTAAAATTTTCTTAATAAAGGCTGTTGATGCGTATTTTTGCTCATTTTTTCATGTTTCGCGGGTGGTGCTCGATGATTTCCTGGCGCAGACGGTGGCGGTCAATGTGCGTATAAATTTCGGTGGTCCCTATGCTTTCATGTCCTAACATGCACTGGATGGCACGCAGGTTGGCGCCTCCTTCCAGCAGGTGAGTGGCAAATGAATGACGGAAAGTGTGCGGGCTGATCGGCTTCTTGATTCCGGTCTGTTCGGCCAGTTCCTTGATGATGTGGAAAACCATGATGCGGGAAATGTTTTTTCCGAACCGGCTGATGAATACATAATCTTCAAATTCGGGCTTTATCAGTCCTTCGCCGCGTATTTCGAAGTAACGGTTCAGTTCCTGGATTGCCCGCGGTGAAATGGGGACCAGACGCTGCTTGTTTCCTTTTCCTTCCACCCTGATGAATCCTTCGTTCAGGTAGAGATCGGAAAATTTCAGGTTGCAGAGTTCGGATACACGAAGTCCGCAACTGTACAGTGTTTCCAGGATGGCACAGTTTCGCTGACCTTCCCGTGTACTCCGGTCTATGGCTCCAATCAGGGTGTCAATTTCTTCTACGGTAAGTACTTCCGGAATGTGCTTCCCGATTTGTGGGGATTCCAGCAGTTCAGAAGGATCTTGCTCGATATAGTTTTCCAGCAGCAGAAAGTGATAAAAAGAGCGGATGCCCGACAGGATGCGTGCCTGCGAACGCGGGTGGATGCCGATGTCGTGCAGCCCGGCCGAGAAGTGTTCCAGAATGTCAAGAGTAACATCGGTAAATGCCAGTCCCTCGAGGGTCAGGTAAGCTTGTAGTTTATCCAGATCGGCCATATAGGCTTGTACGGTATTTTCGGAAAGAGATTTTTCCAATTTCAGATATTGCTTATACTTTATTATTATCTTTCCATTTTTATTATCGGCGTATTTCATTTCTTTTTCGTATCTTTGCCCCAAATTCTTTTGAACAAAGATATTAAAGTTCAAGTTGTATACAAAATGAAAATACAAATTATAAACGGTCCCAATATCAATTTATTAGGGAAACGTGAACCTTCCATTTATGGAGCTACTTCGTTTGATGATTATCTGGATACGTTGAAAAAGCTTTATCCGGAGATAGAATTCTCTTATTATCAGTCGAATGTGGAGGGGGAGATGATCAATAAAATCCACGAAGTCGGATTTTCATACGATGGAATCGTATTGAATGCAGGTGCTTATACCCACACTTCAATTGCCTTGCAGGATGCGATTCGTGCCATTACTACTCCGGTGATAGAGGTGCATATTTCGAATGTACACAAGCGGGAAGAGTTCCGCCATAAGTCCATGATTTCTTGCGCTTGCATGGGAGTTATCTGCGGTTTTGGCCTTGACTCGTACCGATTGGGTGTGGAAGCTCTTATTCATGCAAACAATAATTAGTTTTAGATTAGAACCAATATGATGCTCAAACAAACAAAAATCGTTGCGTCCATTTCGGACTTACGTTGTGAAGTAGATTTTATTAGAGACCTGTACAAGGCTGGTATGAACGTAGTCCGTATGAATACGGCTCATGCTAGTCGTGAAGGCTTTGAAAAGTTGATTGCGAATGTCCGTGAGGTATCCAATCGCATCGCTATTCTGATGGATACAAAAGGTCCTGAAGTACGTACTACAGCCAGTGCGGAAGGTCCTATTGACTTTAAAATAGGTGATAAGGTAAAGATTGTTGGCAATCCGAATCAGGAAACAACGCACGAATGCATTGCCGTGACATATCCGAATTTTGTACACGACCTGAATGTGGGAGTTTCTGTACTGATTGATGACGGTGAACTTGCATTGAAGGTTGTCGATAAGAACGAAGATACGTTGTTTTGTGAAGTACAGAACGACGCTACACTGGGAAGCCGCAAGAGTGTAAACGTACCGGGTGTGCGTATTAACCTGCCTTCTCTGACAGAAAAGGACCGTAATAATATTCTATACGCCATTGAAAAGGATATTGATTTCATTGCCCATTCATTTGTCCGTAACAAACAGGATGTGCTTGATATTCGTGAAATCCTGGATGCTCACCATAGTGACATAAAAATTATTGCCAAGATTGAAAACCAGGAAGGCGTAGACAATATCGATGAGATTCTGGAAGTGGCCGACGGAGTCATGGTAGCTCGTGGTGACCTGGGTATCGAAGTACCGCAGGAACGTATTCCGGGTATTCAGCGTAAACTGATCAAGAAATGTATTCTGGCCAGAAAGCCGGTTATCGTTGCGACTCAGATGCTGCATACCATGATCAACAATCCGCGTCCTACACGTGCTGAAGTAACCGATATTGCAAATGCTATTTATTATCGTACCGACGCCTTGATGCTGAGTGGTGAAACGGCATACGGAAAATATCCGGTAGAGGCTGTGAAGACCATGACGAAAATAGCGGCTCAGGCAGAGAAGGATAAAATGGAAGAAAATGATATTCCAATTCCTTTGACTCCGGAAAATACCAATGTAACAAGCTTCCTGGCTAAGCAGGCTGTACGTGCTACTACGCTTATGCCGATTCGTGCCATTATTACAGACAGCTTCAGCGGACTGACTGCCCGCAGCCTGGCTGCGTTTCGTGGTAAATATCCGGTTCTGGCAGTATGTTATAATGAAAAGACCATGCGTCACCTGGCTTTGTCGTACGGAGTAGAGGCTATTTATATGCCCGAGAAGGCCAATGGACAGGAATATTATTTTACTGCTCTGCGCAAGCTGCTGGATGACGGTGTGTTGTCACGCAACGATATGGTGGCATATCTGAGCGGTGGAAAGGCTGGTACCAAGACATCGTTCCTCGAAATTAATCAGGTAGATGATGTATTGAGGAATGCAGAAGAATACGTATTGCCGAACCGTAACCGTTATCTCTGATACGTATGAAAGAAACGGACGCTCTGGACGAATACATATTGCAGCATATAGATGAGGAAGGAGCATATCTGAAAGCTTTGTATCGGGCGACGCATGTCAAGTTATTGCGTCCCCGCATGGCTTCCGGACATTTACAGGGACGTATGCTGAAGATGTTTGTAAAAATGATACGTCCGAAACAGGTACTTGAAATAGGTACGTATAGCGGATATTCCGCACTTTGTCTGGCCGAGGGGCTGGAAGAAGGAGCAATGCTTCATACGTTTGAAATCAATGATGAGCAGGAGGATTTTACGCGTCCGTGGCTTGAAAATTCTCCTTATGCGGACAAGATCCGTTTTTATATCGGCGATGTGCTGGAAATGGTTCCACAAATGGATGTAGAATTTGACCTGGCCTTTATAGATGGTAATAAACGGTTCTACGTAGAATATTACGAAATGGTATTGAAGAAAATGCCTTCGGGCGGTTATATCCTTGCAGATAATACGTTGTGGGACGGTCATGTACTGGAAGAACCTCATCATACAGACCTGCAGACCATCGGGATCAAGAAGTTCAATGACCTGGTAGCAGCCGACAATCGGGTAGAAAAGGTGATTCTTCCCTTACGTGACGGACTGACTATCATTCGAAAAAAATAATGAAGTATGGAAACAACCAGACAGAATAAAATCGCTCGCCTGATTCAGAAAGAGCTGAGTGAGATTTTTTTATTGCAGACCAAGGCGATGCCGGGTGTCCTGGTATCTGTCAGTATTGTGCGTATCAGTCCGGATATGAGTTATGCGCGGGCTTATCTTAGCGTGTTCCCGTCAGAACGGAGTGGAGAAATTGTCAAGAACATCAACGACAACGTGAAGGCTATCCGTTTCGAACTGGGCAATCGTGTGCGTCATCAGTTGCGTATTATTCCGGAACTGAAGTTCTTTGTCGACGATTCGCTCGATTACGCGGAGAAAATAGATGAATTATTGAAAAAATAAGATCAGTCGAAGAAACACAGGCTGTGTATACCTGTCTCTATTGGGAGAAGAGACAGGTGTGTAGAGCCTGTGTTTTTTCTTTAGGTAGATTTAAAAGCATAGGGCCTCGTGAATTTTCCTTTTTATATTGCTCGCAGATATTTGTTTTCCAAGAAATCACACAATGCCATTAACGTGATTTCGGCTATTTCGGTATGTGGAGTGGCATTGGCTACGCTGGCTTTAGTCTGTACATTGTCGGTTTTCAATGGTTTTCAGGATCTGGTGGCTACTTTTTTTACGGCTTTTGATCCGCAACTGAAGATAACGGCAGTGGCCGGAAAGGTATTTGATGGGCAGGATGAAAAGATTCTTCAGATACGCCAAATGCCCGAAGTGGAGGTTTCGATGGAATCTCTGGAAGATCATGCTATGGTGCAGTATAACGGTCATCAGGCAATGGCTGTGATTCGTGGTGTAGAAGATTCATTCAGCAACCTGACTCCCATTGACAGTATCTTGTATGGGCGAGGAGAATTGATTTTGCACGATGAGGTGGTGCATTATGCCATACCGGGTATACAACTGGCTGCAACGTTGGGAACCGGAATCCGCTTTCTGGATCCGTTGCAGATTTATGCGCCCAAGCGAGGGGCTAAGGTGAATATGGCTAATCCGGCCGCAAGTTTTACGGAAGGAGATTTGTTTTCGTCGGGCTTGTTGTTTGCGGTCAATCAGGAGAAATACGACGGCAGTTATATTCTGACTTCTCTTGAGTTTGCACGGGAACTGTTTCAGTATACAACAGAAATCAGTGCATTGAATCTGAAACTTAAGCCATCGGTCGACGAAGATCGTTTCAAGGAAAAACTGAGGGAGTATCTGGGACCTTCGTTCAACGTGTCCGACCGTTACGAGCAGCAGGCTGATACATTTCGTATCATGAAAGTGGAGAAGCTGATTTCTTATCTGTTTCTTACCTTTATCCTGATGATTGCCTGTTTCAATGTCATCGGTTCTTTGTCAATGCTGATTATCGACAAGCGGGATGATGTAGTGACTTTGCGGAATCTGGGTGCCAGTGACCGGCAGATTGTCCGGATATTCTTGTTTGAAGGCCGTATGATTTCATTTTTCGGGGCAGTTGCCGGCATTGTATTGGGATTGTTACTTTGCTTTCTGCAACAGGAATACGGCTTGATTTCACTGGGCGATTCAGGCAGCTTTGTGGTCGATGCTTATCCGGTAAGTGTACACGGAAGCGATGTGATTCTCGTATTCTTTACGGTATTGCTGATAGGTTTTGTATCAGTATGGTATCCGGTGCGGTATCTTAGCAAGCGTTTGCTGAAAAAATAAAAACAGGCATCACCCTTATCCCAGGGTGATGCTGGTTACTTTTACCTGTTCGTGCAGGAATACAGAGGCAGATTCCTGAAACTTCTCGACCGATTCCGTGGTCAGAAATTCACACCGTTTGTTTTTCGTACATCGTTCGTCCATATCCGGATGCCGATTCAGATAGTCTTTCAAGCTGTTGCTCACGTATTCACCCTGTGATACCAGATGTATATGGGCGGGTGTGTATTGTCTGATTTTCTTGTACAGGAGCGGATAATGGGTACATCCTAAGACAATGGTGTCTATTTCCGGGTCTTTTTCCAACAGATTATTGATGTATTTCTGAACAAAGTAATCGGCTCCGGGAGAGTCGAATTCGTTATTCTCTACCAGTGGAACCCAAAGCGGACAGGGTACACCGGTCACTTGAATATCGGGATAGAGCTTGTGAATCTCCAGCGGATAGGATTCTGATTTGATGGTACCGGCTGTTGCCAGAATGCCTACGTGACGAGTTTTCGTCAGTCCTCCGAGAGCTTCGGCCGTGGGGCGGATAACTCCCAGTACGCGACGTTCAGGCGCCAGGTGAGGCAAGTCATTCTGCTGGATGCTCCGAAGTGCTTTGGCGGAAGCCGTGTTGCAAGCCAGGATAACCAGCGGGCAACCCAGATCAAAAAGTCGGCGTACAGCCTGTAAGGTGAATTCATAGACAACTTCGAACGAACGGGTTCCGTAAGGTGTACGGGCATTGTCGCCCAAATAGATATAGTCGTATTTAGGCAGGAGTTCCCGGAATTTGCTTAAGATGGTGAGTCCTCCGTATCCGGAGTCAAAAACTCCGATGGGACCGGACAAGGCAGGAAATGGTAACATAACGGCTTGTTTTGAGTTTGATTCAAAAAAGAAAAAGCGAAGCATGAATGAAGTTCCTTCCGGATTCGTTGCTTCGCTTTTAGGGGTTGAGGTCCGGAAACCGGACTGTTATACTTTTTACTGAGCAGGTGTTGCTGTAGGAGCCGGAGTGGCTGGAACAGCTGTCAGGCTGATACCTAATTTGGTCTTGATATCGTTGGTGACATCCTTAGATACTGTTTCATCGATGTAAGGGATGTCAGTTCTGTTCAGGTCGAATACATACGTATAGCCACCTGCTTTTCCTATGGCTTTAACAGCGTCTTCCATCTTCTGGTAAATCGGCTCCATCATGTCAGCGTATGCTTTCTGCAACTGCTGCTGAGCGTCCTGCTGGAACTGCATGCCTTTCTGTGAAAGTTCTTCCAGTTCTTTCTGGCGGCGTTCCTGAATATTTTGTGGCAAGCTCTTCTGTTCCTGCTGGTATTCTGCAAACTTCTTGTTGAACTCGTCTGAAGCACGTTTAATTTCGTCTTCGTATTGTTTACGCATGGTTTCGATATCAGTCTGAGCCTTTGCATACTCCGGCATAACCGGGATAATGTCCATTGACTTGAAGTGAGCGAACTTCTGAGCAAATACACTCATCGGAGCGATGAGTAAGAGTAATAATGCAATTTTTTTCAACATAATTCTATTTCTTGTTTTATTGATTTTACTGTAAGTTTCTTTCGGTTGCAAATGTATAAAATTAATTTGAATATCCTAATTTAGAAAGGATTTCATTGCTGATATCGATGCTTGGAGAAGCAAATATCATGCTTTGGTCCGTTGCACGGTCGAATACGACATCGTATCCTTTCTGGGTGGCTACGCTTTTAACTGCGTTGTAAATGGCATCCTGGATGGGAGCGATCAGTTCCTTTTGCTTTTTCGCCAGTTCTCCTTCCGGGCCGAAATATCTGGTACGCAGCTCGGCTGCTTCCTTTTCTTTGGCTACGATGGCGTTTTCTTTTTCTGTCCGTTCGCTGTCCGACAATGTTGCGGCTGTTTTCTGATATGTTTCGTACAGCGATTTGGCTTCCTGGCCTTTCGCCTCTATTTCTTGCTGATACTGTTTTGATAAGCTTTCCATTTGCTGGTTAGCCTGTTCGTAAGCCGGAATCCGTTTCAGGATGTATTCCATATCAATCAGTGCAAAGCGCTGTGCTTGCGCTGTGATCATCCCTGTGAGGGCAATGATAACTGTCAGGATAACTTTCTTCATATTTTGGCTTTTTTAAATTGGTTCATTAGAATTCTTGTCCGATGATGAAGTGGAACTGACTTCCGCTATACTGCATGGATCCGTTGATCTTGTCGAAACCGTATGCCCAGTCGATACCCATCATACCGATCATCGGCAGGAAGATACGTACACCTACACCGGCCGAACGTTTCAGCTTGAACGGATTGAAATCGGATACATTGTTCCAGGCGTTACCTGCTTCTACGAAGCCCAGTGCATAGATACTGGTAGAGTTTTCCAGCATCAGCGGGTAACGGAGCTCGGCACCCAGACGTACGTATGCATAACCTTCACTTCCGTACGGAGTCAGTGAACCGTTTTCATAACCACGGAGGGCGATGGTTTCGGATGCATAGTTGTAGCTATATCCGGTCATACCGTCACCACCCACGTAGAAGGTTTCGAACGGTGAACGTTTGTATTTATTGAAGTGTCCCAGTAAGCCGAATTCTGTACGGGTCATAAGTACCGGGCATTTCTGAATATCCATCAAAGCGGTATATGTCTTTGCTTTGAATTTCCACTTGTGGTATTCAATCCAGCGGTACATGCTGGCTGCTTCATCATAATTGTCTTTGCCGTACGTAGAATAATCTTTCTTGCTGAAGAGTGAATACGGCGGTGTAATCTGCAAGGAAGCCGTAAATTCAGAACCTTGACGCGGGAAAATCGGGTTGTCGGTAGAGTTACGTGACAATGTCAGGTTCAGGCTCAGGTTATTGCAGTTACCCGTGTTCATGTACTGACCGTTGTTCAGCTTGATGTACAGGTAGCTCCAGTCTTTTAGGATAAACCGTTGGTATGACAGTTCAGCCATCAGCGTAAAGTAGTCATCCGGCCACTTCAGTCGTTTACCCCATCCTACAGACACACCAAACATCTTGATTGATTTGTCCGGGTCGTAAAACGATTCGTAATTGTCATAATAATTATTGTAATAATTGCCGTAGTAATTATTATACAATGAGTTATAATAATTGTTCAGGAAAGCCGAGTTGTAGTACTGGCTGCTGACGTCTGTCTGGACCGAATAGAAGGCCGAAACCGAGAATGAATTCGGTCGTTTGCCGCCGAACCACGGATCCAGGAATGAAATGCTGTATGACTGGTAGTAACTACCGTTTGTCTGGCCGCTGATGGTCAGTGTCTGTCCGTCACCCTGTGGCAGGAATCCACGGAAATTATCGTTCTTACGGAACAGGTTGGCAAAAGAGAAGTTGGTAAACTTCAGACTCAGTTTACCGATGACACCTGTCTGTCCCCAACCGGCAGAGAATTCTACCTGGTCGTTGGCTTTGGATTCCAGTCCCCAGTTTATATCTACAGTTCCGTCCTGTACGTTCGGCTGTACCTGTGGATCTATGTTTTCAGGATTGAAGTGTCCCATTTGGGCTATTTCACGGTACGAACGTTCCAACGCATCTTTACTGAACAGGTCACCCGGTCGGGTACGCAGCTCGCGTCGTACCACGTTTTCATACAGACGGTCGTTACCGTTGATACGTACGTGACTGATAGTTGCCTGCGGACCTTCTGTGATACGCATTTCCAGGTCGATGGAGTCACCGTCAATGTTTACTTCTACCGGATCGAGGTGATAGAATACATAGCCTCGGTTGTAGTAGTTGTTACCGATGGCGTCTTCATCGTTCGAGATACGGTCGTTCAGCAATTTCTGGTTGTAGACATCTCCTTTCTTCATCCGGAGCTGTTCGTTCAGCAGGTCGGAAGGATAGACCGTATTTCCTACCCATGTAATGTCGCGGAGGTAATACTTCTGTCCTTCGTAGATTTTCATGTATACGTCTACTGTTTTATCATCGTATGCAGAGACACTGTCGGTCACGATCTGCGCGTCACGGTAACCGAGTTCGTTGTATTTGTCGATGATTTTTTGTTTGTCTTCTTCGTATTTTTCCTGAATGAACTTTTTGGTACGGAACAGGTTGATGAGTTTACCTTTTTCGTTGGTTTTTTTCATGACCCGTTTCAGCTTCTTGTCGCTCAGGACTGTGTTTCCGTCAATTTGGATCAGGTGTACTTTTACTTTTTCTTTCTTGTCGATGTACACGTCTACATAAACCTGTTCCTTATTGGCCGGATCTTCGCGTTCTACAATGTTGACTTCGGTGTTCTTGAAACCTTTTTCACTGAAATGTTTCTTGATCAGAATCTTGGCGCGGTCAATCAGGTTCGGAGTGATCTGGCTACCTTTTACCAGTCCCAGTTTTGCTTGCAGATCTTCTCTTTCGCTTTTCTTTACGCCATGATATACGATGTCGGTGATACGAGGCCGTTGTGTCAATGAAATTTTCAGATAGATTTTATTGCCTACGATTTTTTCGGCTGTCACTCGTACTGAAGAAAACAATCCATGCCGCCAGTATCGCTTTACGGCCGATGTGATGTCATCGCCCGGCACGGTAATGGTTTGTCCGACGGCCAGACCGGAGATACCGATCAGCACATAGTCTTCATAGTTCTTAACTCCTTCTACCTTGATATCGGCTATTTCGTATTTCTTGGGAGTGCCGTTATAAAGGATAGTCGGATTGTAAATCGTATCATTTACTTCCTGTGCGGAAATCTCGGCAGGTAGTAATGAGCAAGCAAGCGTAAACAAGCTTATAGGAAAAAGATATCGCATGTTTCTGGGTTATATTTGTTCACTGGTTTTGCCAAATCGGCGTTCTCGTTGTTGATAGTCATAAATAGCTTTATACAAGTCTTCCGCTCCAAAATCGGGCCAGAATGTATCGCAGAAGTAAAGCTCGGAGTAAGCACATTGCCAGAGCAGGTAGTTGCTTAGTCTGATTTCTCCTCCGGTACGGATCAATAAATCCGGGTCTGGCATATACGAAGTGGCTAGGTGGCGGTCGATGGTATGGGCGTCGATGGTATCCGGGTCCAGTTTGTGTGCAACCGCTTCTTTGGCTATTTGTTTCACGGCTTCGGTCAGCTCCCACTTGGATGAGTAGCTCAGGGCCAGTGTCAGACACATTCCTGTGTTTTTCGAGGTCCGTTCGATGCATTTTTCCAGGCGTTCCCGTACGTTGGCCGGTAGTTTGGCTGTATCGCCGATTACGCGGAAACTAATGTTGTTTTTCATGAAGGTTTCTTCTTCGATGGAGTCCATGAGCAAACTCATCAGTGCCGCTATTTCATCTGCAGGCCGGTTCCAGTTTTCGGTAGAAAAGGTGTAGAGTGTAAGATATTTCACTCCTATCCGGGCGGATGTTTCGGCAATGGTATGTACCGTTTCTGCTCCAGCCTGGTGCCCGAAAGAACGTACCTGGCCTCGTTGTTTGGCCCAACGACCGTTTCCATCCATGATGATGGCTATGTGGGCTGGAATCCTGTTCTTATCTAGCTGTTCGAAATATTGCATAGGCTTCAAATCTCTTTTAAGGGATTACCATTTTGATGCGAATCCCAGTCGGTTGATTCGTCCGCGGCATAGGGATCCGTCTTCCCAGATTATCCAGATAAAGTTGTCCTGGTCTACGGTACATGAGTAGGTTCCTTCACCAGCTGTATAATATTGTGCAAAAGGTTTCAGGTTCGGGTTATTGTCTGAAATCTTTTGTGGGAAGATTACGTTGTTGGTCTCTTTTGTCCATGAAAGTCCGTTATCAATTGAACAATACAGTGCTTCAAACGGCTTGATGGAGCCCGATTTGTTTTTCCCGCCGAAGGCGAAAAGCTTTTCATCGTAATAAATCATGGAAATGTTTTCCAGATTCGGACAGATAACCGGTGAATTGGGCGTATAGATGTTCCATTCGTTTTCGGTAGAAAGCCGGTTGCCTACCAGAGCTGTGGTATCAGCCTCGGCTGTGCCGGAATTGTTGGCTAGTATCACCTGTCGTTTGATACTTGTATTATAAGTGGTAGGATATGTGGCTGCAGAGATTCGGTTTCCTGCCATTGTTTTCAGTGCGCCGGTTTTGGTGTCGGCATTCCATTGAAGGTCGGTTGTCAGGTATCCACATTCCTGCTGGTCATTGAGCGCGTAGAGGACATCGCCGCCTACAATCAGCTGGCTCAGCGGTGTAGCGGTTGTTGCTGCCGAGCAGGTATTGTCTGACGGATCCAGGCGGTACAGTTGCTTTTCTGCTATGAAATAAACGGCTCCCTGCCAGCTTGTGGCCGAATAACTGTCTATACCGGTTATGTCTGTCGGAAGTATCTTCCAGCTTGTTGATGCTCCTCCGTTTACAGACGTCCATTGGATAACAGCCTGTCCTTCGGTGTCTTGTCCGAACACGTAAATGCGTCCTGCGGCGTATACGGCTTTCTGATGCTGTAATTTCATTCCCTGCTCGAATGCGTTTTCCATCCGGCTCCATTGCAGGGAGTCGGGAACTTGCTTGTGTACGTTTACTTTTACCTGATATGATTTTCCCATGACTCCGCTATAGGCCATGACCTTGAAGATGACCGGTTGGCTGAAGTCGATGGAATCTGTACTGGTCCACAATGTATCTTTCACATCGCCGGATCCGTTGGATTTTTCATAGAGGATGTAGTTGCTGTCGGCTGTAATGCTTGCCAGTACCTTGGTGACATCGGTACCTACCGGCAGAGAGTCTTTGTTTTCGATGGTCCGGTTCAGCTGGTCGATGGTAAAAGGATATTTGCTACAGTTGATTGTATCTGTGAAAACACTGTCGCTGCCATCTTGGGCAAGCCCTGTTTTTTCGATGTGCAGCGTACCCAGTGAAAAGCCTGTAATACTGGTGTTTGAACTGTAAGTAATCTCTTCAACGTCGTTGTTGAGGCAAGAGGTTAAGGCCAACACGGTACTGCATAGGCCCACGATCAGTGGCAAAAACTTTATTTTCATTTGTAAATGAGTTCTTTTGTTACAAGTTGCAAAAGTAGAAAGTTTTTTTGCGATTCTCCACTTTTATTCCAAGTTTTATATAAAATTATGGATAAACGGGACTTTTTTATCGGTGAATCCGTTCATTTTAAGTGCTATTTGCAATAATGGGTTACGCAAATTCCGTCGCGAACCTCATAATCGCACGAATAGCCGTTTTTTATGACTGGGGCAGCTATTCCCTGTCCGAGTATCTGAACGGAATGTTCTACGTAGATTTCATCCCATAAATCTTCGTCCAGAAACGATTGGAGCAACCTGCTTCCTCCTTCTACCAGCAGGCTTTGGATTTTCCGTTCGGCCAGTGTTGTCATGATCTGTGGCAGGATATCTTGTGAGAAATCCAGTACGGTATATGTTACGTTCGGCTTGTCTGGTGTTTCCCGGGCAGTAAAAACCAGGGTAGGAACACTTCCATCGAACAGATGCAGGTCGGAAGGCAGAGAGAGGTCTTTATCGATAACCAGTCGCAACGGATTCTTGCCGTACCAGTTGCGTACGGTCAGCGACGGGTTGTCCAGTAAGGCCGTACGCCGTCCTACCAGAATGGCCTGATGTTCAGCGCGCTGCTTGTGTACGTACATGGAGGTTATGGGAGTTGACAGAACAACCGGTTTCCCGGAGGTACGCTCTACGTCGATGAATCCGTCGGCCGATTGGGCCCATTTGAGGGTAACGAAAGGACGTTTCTTGATATTCAGTGTTACGAAACGTTTGATCAGTTGTTTGCATTCTTCCTCCAGTACCCCGACTTTTACGTCGATGCCGGCTTCTTTCAGTTTCCGGATTCCTCGTCCGGCCACCAGTGGGAAGGGATCGGTACATCCTACTACTACCCGTGGAATACCTTTCCGGATAATCAGATCGGCGCACGGAGGGGTTTTCCCATAATGGGAGCATGGTTCCAGGCTTACGTAAATGGTAGAATCTTTCAGCAAGCTTTCGTCTTTTACGGAACGGATGGCGTTTACCTCGGCATGTCCTTCGCCACAACGGGCATGGTACCCTTCGCCGATGATGCGGTCCTGATATACGATGACAGCTCCTACCATGGGGTTGGGAGCCGCATTGCAGAGTCCGTTGCGTGCCAGCTGGATACAGCGGCGGATATATTTCTCATCTTTTGTCATATCTGATAGTTTTTTCGTACTTTTGCCTATTATGCATCCTTTATATGATTATATTAAACAGTCATTGACCGGATATTATCCTGTCGGTGAGGCTGCTGCAATGGGCAAATGGATTCTGACAGATGTTTTCCATTTGTCTGCGGTAGAGTTATATGCAGGCAAAGATATAAATTTTTCAACAGAAAGCCGGGTAATGCTGGAGGATATTCTGAACAGGCTGAGGCATTATGAACCGCTCCAATATATATTGGGGGAAGCTTCTTTCTGCGGATTGTCGCTGAAGGTAAATGAGGCCGTACTGATTCCCCGTCCCGAGACGGAAGAACTGGTGGCATGGATGGAGGCTGATTATGCGGACAAATCCGGGATGACCGTACTCGATGTGGGTACCGGAAGCGGTTGTATTCCCATTGCACTGGCTTGCAGGCTGAAGCAGCCTCATGTTCATGCCTGGGACGTATCGGAAGCGGCGTTACAGGTAGCTACCGAGAATGCGGAACGTCACGGTGTGAACATAACGTTCCGGCAGATTGATGTGCTTCGGTCCGGATGTCCTGTCTTTCCGGTAGACATTCTGGTCAGTAATCCTCCTTATATTGCCGAAAAGGAACGAAGTAATATGGAAAGGAATGTACTTGACTGGGAGCCGGAGATCGCACTTTTTGTTCCTGATGATGATCCTTTGCTGTTCTACCGGCGGATAGCGGAACTGGGCTGGCAGATGCTGGTGCCATCGGGCGCTCTTTATTATGAAATAAATCAGGCTTATGGGGGAGAAACCGCAGAACTGTTGCGTTCTATAGGATATATCGATGTAGAACTCCGGAAAGACCTTTCGGGGAATGACCGGATGATTAAAGCAGTAAGACCATGAATCAGGATGAAGAAAAGAAATTGAAAAGTAAGGCAGAAGCCTACTGCTCGGCGGCTGAGCGTTGTCCGTCGGATGTCATGGAGAAGCTACGCAAATGGGGCGCTTCGGAAGAGATGATTCCCGTCATTGTAGCTCATCTGGAGAAAGAACGTTACCTGGATGCCGGTCGTTTTTGCCGTTTTTTTGTGCGTGACAAGTATCGGTTCAATCAGTGGGGAAGGTTGAAGATTGTTCAGGCACTTCGGATGAAACAGCTGGATTCCGCCCATATTCAAGAGGGGTTGGAAGAGATAGACGATCAGGAATATTTTCAGATATTAGGCCGTTTGCTGAAGCAGAAAGCACGTGGCGTGAAAGCCGCTTCTGCATACGAGCGGAATGTCAAGCTGATGCGTTTTGCTGCCGGACGCGGCTTTACGATGGATGAGATACAGCGGGTGGTAAAGCAAGTGGATACTGATGAACCTGTGGACTGACTTGAAGGATTTCTTCTTTCCACGGGTCTGCCTGGGGTGCGGAAGGAAATTGCTGGTTCATGAGTCGGTCGTATGCCTTTCCTGTTTGTCTGAATTGCCTTTTACCCGTCTGGGTAATACGCCTGGCAATGAAATGGAACGTAATTTCTGGGGAAAGTTTCCGATAGAACGCGCTTCTTCCTTATTTTATTATACTAAGGGCGGAGTTGTGGCTGCTATTTTACACGGCATGAAGTATCATGGCCGACGGGAAGTCTGTCGTCGGATGGGTAACTGGCTGGCTGCCGAACTGGTGGCGACCGGTTTTTTTGAAGATATTGATTTCCTGCTTCCGGTTCCCTTGCATGTCCGGCGTCTGCGTCAGCGCGGATACAACCAGAGCCGGTTGCTGGCAGAGGGTATTGCAGAGAAAACAGGAATCACGATATGTACGGACGTGTTGTTCCGTACCCATAATAACCGGACGCAGACCCACAAGTCCGGCTATGAACGCTGGCAGAATACTGAAAATCTGTTCGCTGTTGTCCCGGAGACTTCTTCGTTGCTGATGCACAGGCATGTTCTGCTGGTAGATGATGTACTTACTACGGGAGCTACATTGACAGCCTGTGCCGATGCCCTGGCCGGGATAACCGGTATACAGATCAGTGTATTGACACTGGCTTGGGCCAGATAAGGCCTTATTCTGTTGTGTTTTTAGAAAATTAATGCACGTAAATTTTCTAAATTTGATGTATTTCCATAATTTTGCAAAAACGTTTATCAGATATTAGTTAAGTTATGAAAGCTTTGGAAAGATTATTTGCAGAAAAATTGCTGAAAGTAAAGGCAGTTAAGATTCAGCCGGCCAATCCGTTTACATGGGCGTCAGGTTGGAAGTCTCCGATTTATTGCGATAACCGCAAGACATTGTCTTATCCTGCGCTTCGCAATTTCGTGAAGCTGGAAATTTGTCGTACCATTCTTGAGAAATTCAGCGATGCCGATGCTATTGCGGGTGTTGCAACGGGAGCCATCGCTCAGGGTGCTTTGGTAGCTGAAGAGCTGAATTTGCCGTTCGTATACGTTCGTTCCAGTCCGAAGGATCATGGATTGGAAAATCTGATTGAAGGTGAACTTCGTCCGGGTATGAAGGTCGTGGTGGTAGAAGATCTGATTTCAACCGGCGGAAGCAGTCTGAAGGCTGTTGAGGCTATCCGTCGTGACGGTTGTGAAGTAATCGGTATGGTCGCTTCATTCACATACGGCTTTGATGTATCTGTCGAAGCTTTCAAGAATGCCAAGGTAGAACTGGTTACTTTGACCAATTACAATGCCGTACTGGAGGCTGCATTGAAGACCGAATACATTGACGAAGAAGATATTCCGGTGCTGCAGGCCTGGAGACAGGATCCGGCTCACTGGACAGGAAAATAATGATAATTTATTAAATCGATAACTAGCCGGACACGGATCGCACGGATTCACGGTTTCTTTCGGGAAACGTGGTTCGGTGTAGTTCGTGTCCTCTTTTTTATTCTTTTATGGCAGTACAGTTTGAAAGTAGTGTGAAGCAGGTTCCGTATAGTCAGGAACGTGTTTATCACAAATTGTCCGATCTGAACAACCTGGCGTCTGTTCGCGATCGGTTGGATATGCTGAAAGACAAGCTTGACGGAAAACTGGAGGATTTGTCGTTTGATCAGGATTCCTTGACAGTCAAGGTACAGGGTATCAGCCTGACCTTGCGTATCATTGAGCGTGAAGAGCCTAAATGTATCAAGTTCGAGGGCGAAAAGTCACCGGTTCCCATGAATTTGTGGATTCAGATTCTTCCGGTAGGTGAAGAACAGGCCAAGATGAAGGTAACTATCCGTGCCGAGGTGAATATGTTTATGAAGGCAATGGTTTCCAAACCCTTGCAGGAAGGCGTAGAGAAACTGGCCGATATGTTGTCTATGATTTCGTACGAATAAAACAAATAGAAAAATGGCTCAGAAACTTTGGGAGAAAAACGTTCAGGTGAACGAAGAAATTGACCGTTTCACGGTAGGACGTGACCGTGAGATGGATTTGTATCTGGCAAAACACGATGTGCTGGGGTCTATGGCACACATAACCATGCTGGAGAGTATCGGTTTGCTGACGGCAGATGAACTGAAGGTACTGCTGGAAGAACTGAAGCGGATTTATGCGTCGGCCGAGACGGGAACCTTTGTCATCGAAGACGGTATTGAGGATGTACACTCGCAGGTAGAGCTTATGCTGACCCGTAAGCTGGGCGATGTGGGAAAGAAAATTCATAGCGGGCGTTCGCGCAACGATCAGGTGCTGGTCGATCTGAAACTTTTCACGCGGGCGCAGTTGCGTGAAGTGGCCGATGAGGTCATGGATCTTTTCCATATTCTGATAGCTCAGAGCAACCGTTACAAGGACGTGTTGATGCCGGGGTATACACATCTGCAGATTGCCATGCCTTCGTCTTTCGGCCTGTGGTTCGGTGCATACGCCGAGAGTCTGGTAGACGATATGATGTTCCTGCAGGCAGCTTACAAGATGTGCAACCGTAATCCGTTGGGCTCGGCTGCCGGATACGGCTCATCGTTCCCGTTGAACCGTGAGATGACTACCCGCCTGCTGGGCTTTGATTCGATGAATTACAATGTGGTGTATGCACAGATGGGCCGTGGCAAGATGGAACGTAACGTGGCTTTTGCGTTGGCTTCCATTGCCGGAACATTGTCGAAGATGGCTTTCGATGCCTGCATGTTCAGTTGTCAGAATTTCGGTTTTGTCAAGCTTCCGGACGAATGTACTACGGGGTCCAGCATCATGCCTCATAAGAAAAATCCGGATGTCTTTGAGCTGACCCGTGCCAAGTGTAACAAGATTCAGGCACTGCCTCAGCAGATCATGATGATTATGAACAACCTGCCGAGCGGATATTTCCGCGATCTGCAGATTATCAAGGAAGTATTCCTTCCGGCTTTCGACGAACTGAAGGATTGTCTGAAGATGGCTGCGTACATCATGAACAAGATAAAGATCAACGAACATATTCTGGATGACGACAAGTATCTGTACATGTTCAGTGTGGAAGAGGTAAACCGTCTGGCTTCCGAAGGCATGCCGTTCCGTGACGCATACAAGAAAGTAGGTCTGGACATCGAAGCCGGTAACTTCACTCACAGCAAGGAGGTACATCATACGCACGAAGGCAGTATCGGTAATCTGTGTAACGACCGCATTGAGTCACTGATGCAGGACGTTATATCCGGTTTTCATTTCGATCAGGTGGAAGCTGCGGAGCGTGCGCTTCTGGGTCGTTAAAGTTCATTTTTTGAAAAGAAAACGGGTGAAATGTTTGGAAGCTATGCTAAAACTCCCTACATTTGCACCCGTAAACGCGGAAATAGCTCAGTTGGTAGAGCATAACCTTGCCAAGGTTAGGGTCGCGAGTTCGAGTCTCGTTTTCCGCTCTTCTTTGAAAGGCTGCTCGAATGGTGGAATCGGTAGACACGAGGGACTTAAAATCCCTTGGCCAGTAATGGCTGTGCGGGTTCAAGTCCCGCTTCGAGTACAGGATTAAAGCTCTGTGAATCAATGATTTACGGAGCTTTTTCTTTATGCGCTCGACACTGTACTTTTATCTTAATTATATTCAGTTTATGTGTTTCTGAGGCTCTAAGTTAAACCGAAAGTTAAACCAAGAGTTAAACCAAAATTGATTATGAATGCTACAGTTAATGTGTTGTGTTACAAGTCAAAAACTCTAAGTAATGGCGAACACCCTTTGATGATTCGTGTGTGTAAAGATGGCAAAAAGAAATATGTGAGCCTTGGTGTCTCTGTAAAGCCTCAATATTGGGACTTTGAGAAGAATAGACCTAAAAGAAATTGTCCTAATAAGGAGCAGATAAATACCTTGATAAAGGAAAAGGAACAAAAATATTCAGAGCAAATTCTTGATTTTTCTTCCAGAAATAAGGATTATACGTTAACTACATTACTTGAAACAGTTGATTTATCTGTAAAAGCGAAAACAGTTAATGGTTTGTTCATTGAATATATTGAACAATTGAAAAAAGAAAATAGGATAGGGTATGCTCTTTCTGTTCGTCAAGTTTATTCTTCTCTGGTGAAATTCAATGGTCATTTAGATATTTATTTTCAAGAAATTGATGTGAATTGGTTGAAAAACTATGAGTTTTGGTTACGTGGTCAGAAACTTGCAGAGAATACGATAGGCATACGTTTAAGAACATTACGTGTTGTTTATAATTTGGCTGTAACAGAAGGATTGGTAAAATCAGATAATTATCCTTTCAGAAAATATAAAGTTTCACGGCTACACACAATAACGGCTAAACGTGCTATTACGAAAGAACAAGTAAAGCAAATAATGTCTTATAATACTGGTTCGTCCTGCTTTTATAAGAAACTGGCTGTTGATATGTTTGCTTTTTCTTATTTGATGGGAGGAATAAATTTCACAGATATGTCTTTGTTGACTAATGATAATATTGATAACGATAGGTTGATATATGTGCGCCAGAAAACAAAAAAGAGAATTATTCTACCATTGTCAGAGCAGGCAAAAGAAATAATAGATAAATATCGTGATTCCACACGAAAATATTTGTTTCCAGTACTTGACAATAAGAACCGTACGGCGACACAGGTTAAAGACCGTATTTATGATGTGCTTGCTAATATAAATCATCATTTGAATGAGATTGGTAAGTCTTTAGGCATAGAATTGAAAATAACTACTTATGTTGCCAGACATTCTTATGCAACCGTCCTAAAGCGTGCAGGAGTTTCAACAGCTATTATCAGTGAGTCCTTGGGGCATAGTTCTGAAAAGGTAACTCAAATCTATTTGGATTGTTTTGAAAATAAACAAGTAGATGATGCAATGAAGAACCTACTTTAAAATGATTATCCCACTTGCAGTTATTGTGAGTGGGATTTTCTTTTTTACTTTTGCATATAAACCAATAATTATTTACGATGGAACTATCAGAAGAAAATCTTGAATATATTACTTTCGTAGCTAAGGAATATTGCCACTTACCAGAATTTAATGATGAATATTCCAAACTTAATGCTTCAACTCATGCCAAAAGCATTTTTAAAGCAAGATACGAAACTCTAAATGATACATTTCAAAAAGCCTATCAAGAATATAGCCAAAATGAAAAAATCCAATCTACTATAAATATCTACCAGCTGGATTCAAATAAACTATGGTTATTGTTTTTATTTATTACAGATTTCACAGAAAGTTGTTTTTATGAAGATACAATTATAGAAGAATTTTCAATAACTGATTTTTGTAAAGAGTGCATTTCGTTAATTGAAAATAGTAATGATGTTAATATTACCATTACTTCACCTGATAAGAAAATTAGCCTGAAAAATCCTGAATTAATAAAAACGTTCAAAAATTTTTGTGAGATACTAATTCAAAAGTCTAATAATAATTTTTTAGATTACAGGTTCTATCAAACAATCATAGATGAAAAAGGTAAGCATGAAATAAAAAAAATAACGTTATTTGTTAAGATGTTCAGGTACTTCTTAGATAACCATGTAAAAGTACGAAAGCCCAGCAAAATGACATTTATTGGAAAACTTCTGTTTTTGGGGAATTTTGTTACGGAAGAATCATATTTAACGGAATACAATCCTACACCTATAACTACAAAGAACAAGTTTAAAATAAAATTATATGGAACGGTTTTTATTAATGGAAGAGAATATATAAAAGACCCTGATGATATAGGAAAACGCATAGCTGATAATATAAAAAAATGCACAGATATTACTCCAACAAGCATTTCTAACTATATTGATTATCCTCTTGATTTCTAACATATTAATATTTAGGGAAGACTAAAGCGTTAGTCTCCCTAAATCCTCTTCCTTTATTTTTCTTCTTGCTTCAATATATTGCTCCTACCTTTGCAATACAATCAAAAAGCCAAGTGCGCATAGGCTTGATGATTGGATGATAAATTTAAACCCAATAAAGAAAAAATTATAGAAAATATTAATAACAAATTAGTTGAGAAAGTAAACACAGTCGAAATTAATCAAAATAATAAAGATATGAAACAAGGAGCAACTTATAAAACAGTAAAAGCCAAAATCAATGGCACAGTAGAAAACATAATTTTGGGATATTCCACCTATAACATGGAAAGACCTAAAGATAAAGCAGACCTGATTTCTCTTATTGATAAAGAGAAAATGCTGGACGTAATTTTTCATTTAGGGAATGCTGATATATTCTGGAATGAGGGAATAGAGTTGAAAGATGCAAATGGAAATATCATTCCTAAAGACACACCAAATGTTTATGTTCCATGCGATACCGCTGATACTTATTGGAGATTTGAAGTAGATGAAATCTTACAAAATGTTGAGATTCATAAATTTAACTCTCTACAGGAATACGGACAGGTTATAGGTAACACAACACTTTATAGCCGTAAACCCAACAATGTTGAATCTTTAGGTTTTGCATCCATTGCATCTAAAAATCCGACCTATAATTCAATTTACAATTTTGCCAAGAGACATAGTATTCCTATGAATACTGCCATGTCGTTTTTTGATGTAAAATTAAAACAGACACAAACAATGCAGTTGGCTATGGGCTTAAATGTAAAAGATATTCCTGAATTAAAGAGAACGGAAGAAGAAGCAGAACAACTAATAGAATCGGTTGAAATGGTCTTTGGAAAGCAGGAAAAAGGCAAAAGATATGCCATCAATTCCATTAATACAACTATCCGACAGTTCAATTTAGCAACTGTTCTTGACGCATTGGCTAAAATACCAGCATCAATCATAACGACATATAAGATGAGTGAATGCCATGAGAAAGAGAGCTGTTTGGTTGCTGAATTAGTATTGTTTATTTGTGAAATGCAGGAAAAACAGGCTGCTTAACTAATTGAAGCCCATGTGACAGGTGGGCTTCTCTACTTCAAATTTTGTAGTTTGGCATTTCAGCCCTATAGAACTACCTCAATTTATACCTTTTATGAACTTTAAACATAACCTTTGTTCATTTATTGGTATTGGAGCTAACAGTTTCTTAAAAGACAATAATATATGGTAACCAAGTTAGATATTCAAGAAAAAGATGGATTCCTTATTATGAATGATTTTCCTGATAATTGCATTTTTAATAAGGTGAAAACAGGATGTGGTGCAACAACTATTGCGCTTACTAATAACGAAAACTATATTATAGCCGTTCCAACAACAGAGCTTATAGAAAATAAATGTTACCCTGTTAAAGGAATAAATGGAAATATTAAATTCTGGAAAAGAAGTGAACGTAAAGCAGGATTAAGCCCAGTAATTAGTAATCTGTTTGGCTTATATGGGAATTTCACCTATGAACTTAAACGGAAATTAAAAGACTACTTATCTACTACAGGAATAAAGAAAATAATTTGTACTTATGATAAAATAGATAAGTTAGTTGAATTTATCAATCCAAAGGAGTTTAAATTATTGATTGATGAATATCATAATTTCCTTAAACAGTATTCATTCAGGAATAAGGCTATAGATGGTGTTCTTGCTCACTTCAAGGAATTTAAATCTTATTGTTTCATATCTGCCACACCTATTCCAGAAGTTTTGAAACCTACTATATTTAATGGAATACCTGAACATATAGCCGACTGGAATGAGGTTGATGATATAACTGTTTATCCTTATCATACAGATAAACCATATATGATTGCAGCACAATTTATTAAGGTTTATCAAACAAAAGGATTTTTGAATGTAAACGGCATTGAAAGTAGGGAAGCATATTTCTTTATCAATAGTGTTACAGAGATAAAAGCAATACTAAAACAAACACAGCTAACGGAAGATGATTACAGGATTATATGTGCAGATAATGATAAAAATAGAATGACATTGAAAGGATATACCATATCCAGTTCAACTGATACACCCAAGAAGTTCAACTTTATAACTTCCAAATCATTTGAAGGTGTGGACTTCTATTCTGAAACTGGATTATGCTTTGTGGTCAGCAATGTTTTAAACAGGCACACATTGGTCAGCATTGATATGGATATACCTCAAATTGTAGGGAGAATCAGAACCAAGTCCAATCCATTTAGAAATAAGGTAGTCCATATCTTCAATACTAAAGCTACTGACCATTACACGACATTTGAAGAAATGGAGCAGATAGTGAACGAGGAAATTAAAGCTGCACAAGAAAGGGCTGATATGCTTAATAATGCCAAGCTATCAGAACCTGCAATCAAGCAACAGGTTAATGAAATTAAGAAAGTTGGGGTTGAATCTTACCTATCTTATCAAGAGAATAAATTTATCGTTAATGATATGGTAGCCAAGTTGCAACTTTACAGTTACTATATTGCTACTGTGGTTTATCAATCAGATAAATCATTAAGAGAAACTTATGCTCAGTCTGGAGTAGTAACAACTAAAGGTAAATGGCATATCGCACCTGAGAAGTTTGTCAAGGAGTTAATTGTAAAGCCACAATTCAGAGAATTACATAAACGATATTGTGAAATCAAAGCAAATCCAATGACATTTGACTTACAAACCATTGATATAGAACATGAATACCCTATTTTAGGCAGGGCTTACCGTAAGCTGGGAATACAAGAACTGAAACGTTTACGGACTATCAAATCTATTAAATTAGCTTTAGGTGAAATTTGATATTTAAATTACAAGAGGGGGTATACCACAATTTTATACCCCCTCACACCAAGCAAAGGAAAAATGAAAATTGGCAGACACCTACCCACCCCCAGATTCATTATAAATTTTACTATTCACCTCACATCATTGATAGACTTTATAGGATGATACACAAATACATAGATAATATAAATAGCCTAATCGTATCACACCTATAAATGTACCAAGAGTATTTGTAATCGTACCAAGAGGGAATCGAAGCAATTCATTGCTTCATGGCGATTCATTGCTCTGGAGTTAATTCAATCAATAATCATTTAAACAATTTATCATTATGAGAAATTTAGTTATTATGCCATCTATGGCAAACAATCGTGAAAGAATGAATTTGGGTGAATATGCAGAAGAAGCTACCATTATCATGGACGAGCCAGTAAAGCCAGCCAATCATTTTATCGAAGCCAACACACAGGAAGTAACATTGAATCATTTGAAGAATGATTGCATTACTCCAGTGTTCTCTAAAGACAATGAGCTTACAATCAATCATGCTCAGTTTGTAGAAACAATACAGGATGCAGCACAATCTTTCTTCAGTGGTGAAAAGGTGGAACAAGCCACTATCAGAGCAAGCCACATTATTAAAGGAAGAATCCCAGAAGCAATCCACAAACCAGCCAATCAACTTTTGGAATCTGATAAGACCATCTACTATGAAAGGGCAGCTTTCAGCATTGATGTTCCAACCATTTATGAAACAGTAGGTGGAAATAAGTTGAATCTTTCTATCGTAGGTGTGAGAGCTTACAACCAAATGAATTTATACAGCAAAAAAGTGCCAGAGTTGTTCCGTCTTGCAGTTGGATTTAAAAACCAAGTCTGCTGTAACATGTGCATCTTTACAGATGGTTACAAGGATGATTTGAGAGTAAGCAATACTACAGAGCTATATCGTGCAGCATTGGAACTTTTCAGTAACTACAATCCTGCCAGACATATTTATCTGATGCAGCAGTTAGGTAACACTTCAATGAGTGAACACCAGTTCTGCCAGATAATAGGTAGAATGAGACTATATCAATGCTTGCCAACAGGCTACCAGAAAGCATTACCCAGAATGTTGCTTACTGATACACAGATAAACAGTGTAGCTAAAGCATACATTGACGATGAAAACTTTGGAAGCTTTGGAAGTGAGCTTAATATGTGGAAATTCTACAACTTATTGACTGGAGCTAACAAGTCAAGCTATATTGATTCATTCTTAGACCGTTCTCTTAATGCTACAGAAATGGCTTTAGGAATCAATTCAGCTTTACATGGTGATGAGAGATATAAATGGTTCATTGATTAAATGAGCTTTATTGATTGAGAGAGAAAAGGGCAGCTATTAAGTTAGTTGTCCTTTTTTCATTTCTACCAACATCTAAAATTTATAATCATGGATAAACAGATAGATAAACTTATAGACCATATCAGAGATTTAGAAAACCGTTTAGGTGAAGTGGATAACAACCTTAGATATATAAAGGTAGTACAGGCATTGAAACATTCTTTAGATAAATTGGATGATATGCTTAGAAATAACATCAAATTGCAGCGTGAATACCAAGCAACCTATCATAAATATTTCTATACAGGCTGCGGATTCTCTTTTTATGATAGAATCTGTAACTCTATACTGGATTATAAATATGGTAACAGACCATTCTAGGAAAGGCATATAAGAGGTGGGGGAATATTGCCACCTCTTATTAATATTCACTTTGTGGATTAGTGAATGTTTAGCTATAAATCAATTAGTTAGTAAATATAGCTTAAAATTAATATTCACTTTTATTCATTAACTTACAAAACAGAACATTATGTCACTTAAATATTCAAGCACAACAGCAGACTATCTTGTCTGGTCAGATGCAATGAACCTTACAAGAAAACTGGCTAAAGATGATAATTATAAAATCTCACTTCTTATAGCTATTGGCTGTTTTACAGGATTGAGAATTTCAGATATTCTATCTTTAAGATGGAAGCAGATATTAGATACAGACGAATTTACTGTAATTGAGAAAAAGACAGGAAAGCAAAGAACTATCAGACTGAATCCCCAGCTACAGGAACATATCAGAGAATGTTACGAACATATAAAGCCAGTTGGAATCAATGCACCCATCTTAGTAAGTCAGAAAGGTACAGTCTTTTCAGTCCAGAGAATTAATATCATTCTTAAAGAGGTGAAAAAGAAGTACAGGCTAAAGATTAAGAACTTTTCCTGCCATTCACTTAGAAAGACTTTTGGCAGACAGGTCTATAATATGAACAGTGAGAATTCAGAGCTTGCTTTAGTAAAACTGATGGAACTTTTCAATCATAGTTCTGTTGCCATTACTAAAAGATACTTAGGATTAAGACAAGAAGAAATATTGCAGACTTATGAATCTTTGAGTTTCTAAACTACAGGTAGGACAAATCAAGAATAAGGTTAGCTTTATATACCTCAATCCGAGTTTGTCCTACCAAAATTTTAAGCTCCAGATATATCTAAAAACAAGTGTTTAGACTTTAGAATCAACTCAACTTTTATAATTCATACTGGAGATAACTATTTGTAAATAGCCAAGAATATAGCCGTATATAAATCGTCATATAAATTTTGAGTATATAAGTTTATATTTATTTTAGAATATCAAAACCTTTCGTTACATTTGCATCAATTCCAGTGAATTATAGAGTTAATAAACTGGAAGGACATAATTAAACGAAAGGTGTTATTGAAATTATCTTCTACATTCAAACTTCGCAACTTTGATATTGGAATGAAGATGATAGCAATAGCACCCACACTTGATATATACCTACCTTATGTTTGTAAGGTTTCTATATACCGTTTGGTGTGGGGCTATTGTTTTATCCATTCCAAAGGTAGTGCGAAGACCTGAATGTAGGGTAAAACAAATAGTGTTCCCACACCTTTTTTTATTTATTGCTTATTCAAGGGAACAAATAGGCGATAAAATATTAATATATGACTTGGGATGAATTAACAGAAAGAGAAAAGGTTGCCATACTTAAATCTCTAATATTTGTTAGCAACGCAAATGGAAGAGTTAGATATTCTTCACATCAGTATATACAAAATATTGCAATAAAAATGGATGACAGCACTTCATTAACTAAATACAAGTTATTAATCAATAGTGCATTATCTATCCCTCAATCAGAAATGGTTGCGATTATTGCCAACATGAATGCCGATAAGAAAGATACTATTGCATATCTCTGGTTGGAAGCTGCAGCTAAAGCTGTTGGTCTTTTTGGAATGTTCTGCATCAATGATTTTGAGGAAGAGAAAGAGGTTATTGTAGCTATGGCAGAAATGTGCAATGTAAATATAAATAATTACCTCTATACCAAGCATGAGATTTTTTCATTATAATAAAACAGTTATTTACTAGATATACGGCATGGGATTCTTTTCAAATTACAATGCTATTGGACGCATTAATGCTTTAATTAAACAACTTGAGCCAAAACTTGATTATATAGCAGGGGAATTACAATATCCATATTCAATAAATAAAGAACGACTTAGAGTAGAATGTGGAACGGTCAGTGTACTTATGAGTGAAATTGCTGATATAATACAGAGTTCAGGGCGAAGCGTATTTCTTGCGCCTTATTATTTTAAAGGTAAGAAAATGACCATAATGGATTTGCACGGAATTGCTGCTTCTTTAGTTCAGCAAGCAGAAGAATTACTATAATGATACAACCATTAATACATACTAATATGAATGAAATTCAACAGAAAAAAATTATGTCTTCCATTTTTGGAATAATGATGGTAAGTGGACATCTTAATGACCAATTTAAGATGGCAAAGGAACTGAAAGCTATTCATTACTTACTTAAAACACAAGAGAATCTTTCAGAGCAAGAAAGCGATAACTGTTTATATTACTTTTTTAAAGAATATGCCCAAGGATGCAAACAGCCAATTTCTGATTCATATATAAGAAATAATATGATTCCCATCATAAAAAATTTTGATAGCATGGATTTGACAGCTGGAGCATCTTTATTATTAGCAGCAAAGACAAATCTATAAAAACACAATAATACTCCTACCCTAATGAAAGCACATAATTGGGAACTTTTTATTTATCATAGGAATAGCAATTTTTCAAAACACTAAAAGTTACAAACAAAATTTGCTTCTATCTTAAAAGAGAAACTATCGGAACTAAAAGCTTTATCTGGACAAGCCATAAAACTAATGGAAGTCCAGATAAAGTTGTTTTAAGCCATTGTAAATGAAACTACTAAAATACTGTACAGACTGGAAAGCTATCTATATTATATGGATATTGAGTTTTATCCTTATAAGTAAACCATTACCCTACTATGATGAATATCTACTAAAGTTACTATGTTTGCCAACATTGACAGCGGTTAATCCGCCCAAAGAATAATAT